>Ga0247733_1000102_pt1 | contig 128554 bp, 131 predicted proteins | sample UWRJL043104R2_FD_180932 | JGI IMG/M metagenome (GOLD analysis project Ga0247733, IMG submission 180932) | Plant litter microbial communities from Arlington Agricultural Research Station in Wisconsin, United States - UWRJ-L043-104R-2 | ecosystem: Environmental > Terrestrial > Plant litter >... | reverse complement strand
CCACAATATCACTCGTTCCCCTCTCACTCCAAAAGTGGCTAAAAAGCGGCGGCTGTACCGTAACACACATCGGTCTTCTAATCCCTCCCTCCTCATCCCCAGCATCTTCTTTCACGAACCCCCTCCCAATCCCCGCACAGTAGTCCGAGAGCGCGAAATCGTAACCCTTCGAGAATCCGCGAATACCGAACTGGTAAAGAATCTTGCGCGCGCCAGCTTGCGTTACGGCGTAGGCGAGCGTGCAGAGCGTACTATTTGAGGTTCGGTGGTAGAGCCGGGTTTGTGGCGGGTAGAGGGTCGCGAGGGGGTCTTGGGGACCGACGGCCATGGGTTTTAGGTGTTTTGGAGCAGCGACGGTTGGGTCGTTGGAGAGTATAAGACGGTTTGGATGGTGTGGTGAGGGAGGTGGTAATTCGGCGCCGCAGTGGCCGAGCCAGAGTACGTCCCAGTCGCGGCCGTAGGGGTTGGCGGTAGAGAGGGCGCGTGGGTTGAGGGAGGGAAGGGATAGCGAGGATCTTTTTGCGAGATCGAAGGCATCAGATGTCTTGTCTTCGGAGGTTGGTGGGTGGCGCATAGCTTTCAGAGCTAGCTCTGGTAGCTGTCTTGCTGCGCTCGCGAGAGGTACGAGTTGTTCGCGGATTCGAAAGTCCCAGTCCGCATCGTCTTCCAACACTAGAGCTGTGGTGAGATTCTTCTCGATAATCCTGCCATTCAGGTCAGCATTCGCACACAATCATCAAGGAACGAAGCACCGGGGTGACTTACTCCCTCATCGCATCCATGTGCGCTCTCCAACTACCCAGTCCACCAGGAGTGACATCCTTGTGATTGCCCGGTGGATACGCCTTCTTATTTATGTCACTGACATTGATACCATCGATCCAGTCTAAAGCGATGCCGCTGTAGGTTGCTGCTAGGGAAATGGAGTCCTTGCGATCTGTTCGCCAGGGTGCGTTGATGACGAATATTTTCTCGAACTGCGAGACGCCATCAGCGGATGTGCAAGTTATATGAAGCTGAAGGCTACTCACACCCAATGTTTCGTTACCAATGCCATTCAACTGTCTCTGTGCGGGACGAGCGTAAAGCGCGGTGGCAGGACTTCCACGGTGGCTAATCTTCAAGAACAGGAAGAGCGTAACAAAGCCAAAAGCGACCGCAAGGTATACGCGACCATGACTCTGTAGGGGCATGCCGAAAGAAAGTCTGCCCTACATAGCCCGTGCATTGGTCACTGTGGAGGGCAGAGTGTTTTTAACATCTCGCTGACATTTTGACAGTATGACGGATGACACCTAAAAACCTCTTATACCGATACTCCGGAACGCCAGGAACGCCAAAATCCAAGGCACACATCATGTGTATGATTTAACCCAGATAAGTACTCTGCGGGTAAACACAATACCATGCGCAGTAAGAAAGACCGCTTCCGGAGGAAATAGCCGGCCCCTGTACTTGAAACAAGTGTCGTAGGAAGCGTAACGGCACGAATAGCCAGACGAGTACCAATAGCCAGGTAGATAGAACGGAGAGTCAAAAGAGCCGCACAGGTCTTGGGTTCATTAACTACCCGAGTTTTCCGGGTTGGCAGCCATGGCGTAAGCAGGCCTTTACGGATCAAGAGCAAGATGAGCGAGCTGCATGCGTCGTCCCCATCCACCGTAGATCCAACCGACAGCATCTGCAACGTCGTTGTAGTAGGGCGCCCAGTCTACGCGAACGGTCAGTCATTGCTAAACTTTGTCATTGCGGAACGAGCGTAGAACATACCCTCTCTCCTGAAACCACCTTCCTTGCTCTTGAGCTCCTTCCACGTCGACTTCTCAGACAGACCCGTTTGTACAGCTACAGCTCTCTTCCCTCTCCGCGCAATGATCTTCACCTCACCTTTGAGATCCTGTTCTGGCCCAGCAAGCCTCCAATTCTCAATGATCTTGTGCCCCGGCATGGCTGCCCAAGGGCGCGGCTCACCAACCACCCGCCCTTCGCCAACGCTGGCACCAGACTCCGGGGTAATCCACATTTGAACTTCAGCTCCAGACTCCTTTCCATCTCTTTCGCTGAGCATTGCGGCCCAGGTCTCCGGCTGCTCTTCTCTCTTCTTGCGATGATCGTAGCCTGAAGCAAGAAAGTCGGTGTTTGGTGTGATGTAGACCAATTCTTTCCACGCATCGCTTTTGAGCAAGGTTTCGATGTCAAAGTAAGTGACGACGTCTCTCCATCCCTCGACCAACCCAAAGCCGTGGAAGCTATCCTCTACGACAAGTTGATCCAGGCACAATCCCGGCAGCATCGCCAGTGCATTGTGGAAGTAGTAGATGGGATAGTAGTCGGCTCTGCTGCTAGTATAAAGCGGGAATGGGAATGCCTTTACTTGGATATGACGTAGCCGTGTGACCACAGCCTGATCGACACTCAGCAGTGTGTCAAGCATGGCTTCCGTTCCGCGGAACTGTAGCTGAATGTTCAGAGGCAAATGTCGCCATGCTTCGTTGTGGATCTGCTTGTTGGTTTGGAGCAGAGCCGTGCGATTGTGAGGGGTGGAGCTGGAGTAAAAGCCGTGTTTGGCACTGATCATAGAGAATAGATAGCCGTAGATGGCTTCCCTAAGCTCAAGTGGCAGGCTGAGAAGAGAGGGAGCCATGATTGTCGTCCTTGTAGCTACCGTCGACATTGTAGAAGCAATGCCGGCTGTTGTGGTCTTTGAAGTGGGGAATGCCGCGAGCTGAACTTGCTTATCGGTATCGCCAAGCTGTGAGGAATAGTTTTTGTACTCAGATAGCGAGTTTTCAGCAAGAGTGCAACGAGGCGAGGAAGACGGTGGTACAAGGTCACTGCCTACATACAGGAGGAGGTCAGAGCATTTGAGCTGCGAAAGGCGGTGACGTTGCAGCCCTAGTCAGCACCTGCAAGCAGGACTTGCCCAGCACGTTTGGGGGCGGGAGACGCTAAGGCGAATCAGATGATCACCAGCTTCGGTAGAGGCGATAGGAGAACAAAGACCAGTGGACGCCATCGTATCGGCACCTCGCACGTAATTCACACTATACCTGCACGCCTGAAAGGAACTTAGTAAAAGACTCTTCTCGATTCAAAAAGACCATGCGCCGGTAGTTTCCGGTGAAGCGCAAACCTCGGATCTTCTATAGACGTTCTTGGCTTGCTTCGGGTATCAATGTGGATGCGTATCCAACCCCCACTTCTTCTCTCCGCAACGCTTGCTCCACGCAACGCTTGGGAGCCTCGATTACTCATTGTTAGTGGACCTCAATCGCTTTTGGACATACCGCGACTTTTCTGCTGCTCCAGGAGCTTCTTCTTCTGCCATTGCCATTCGACCATGACCGGCAGGAATTGCCACAGATCAAACTCAGGCCACAAACACTGGAGGAAGACGATCGAAGTGTCTTGATGGCACTGCCAGAGCATGAAGTCGCTCAGTCGTTCGACGCCAGATGTGCGAACCAACAGATCCAAAGGCGGGGCACCCACGGTCAGCATGTGGTTGTTCAACGTCTCTGCCGTGATGTTTTCCGGGTCCAGGAACGTCGGGCCCCCGGAGTAGCTGTCGCCCTTTTCGGAGGGGTCGATGGCTGTCGACGCCGATGACGACGAGTGGTTACTTTCGCCGGATTTGACCCCTTTGGACGATGACGGCGAAGCCGACCGCGACTCTTCGTGCCCGCCTGTAGCGTCCTGTTCATCGCCCAGCATTTGCTTGCGGAGGTGCTGGGTAATGTGCGACTCGGAGAAAGCTCGTTTCGAGGGAGTAGGGAGGCTGTCTATTGGCGTACTGAATTGCTCGACGGTAGACTTGACGGCTGATGTGATCTCATCTCGTGAGGTGTATGGGAAGCAGACGTTCAGGATGGCCCTGCTAATGGTCAGCAAACAATTCGTCTAATGCCGAGCTGAATCCTTACTTGTCGTTATGAGCTGTAATTGCTACAGCTTTGTCGATGGCTGCCAGGACGTCGGGCTTCAAGTGGTCGCGCTGACCGAGGATGCGGATAGAGGCGCCGTAGCGATCCAGCAGCGCCCCGTGCTGCGAGAGTTGTTCCAGCTTGAGCTTCGCCATGGCCATGAGCGCGTCGACCTCGTGTTTCGAGCGTTTAAAGTTCTCGATGCTGAACGCGTAGATGGTCACCACCTTGACCCCGGATTTGTAGCAAACTTCGAGAATCTGCGGCAGAGTCAGCATAATGTCAGTCTAGATCCATGGAAGTTGGGCGTACTCGTGCTAGCGCTTCAAATCCCATGTTGTGCCCTTCCACGGTCTCAATGTGCCGCTCGCGCGCGAACCGTCTGTTTCCGTCCATCACGAATGCGATATGCTGTGGGACTGGGCCCTGCTTAAGAGCGCCGATGAGCAGCTCTCGCAGCTCACGAATCGTCCAGGCGAAGGGAGGGAAAGACGCGAGCCATTTCGAAAGGCCCGGTTTGTAGAGAGATGCCATGGCGTGCGATTGTTGAGGTGTAGGTGTTTAGGGTGTAAAAACAGACGCAGAGGGACGAGTGTGCGGGGCAGAACACTCAATGCGTGAAGACGGAATAGATGGTCATGAATTGGGTGGCATGCTGTATAAGAATACGGCACAATGGCAAGTTGCTACGTAAACCTGGGCGCGGCAGAGGCTGAGTGCTGCCGCGACGCGACTGCCCGGAAATCGCAAGGAGCCGCCATCCTTGGAAGTGGCGCGGATGTGGCGGAAGCACACGTGATACGCTTGGGCCCCATCGGCTCGGAAAAACCTTTGCAGCTTACGAAGCCGACTGGCTCTTGCTTGCCAGCACTTTTCCACTCTTCGCTGGCAGCCCCAGCAGCTGTTTGTGAATGGCGTCTGTTGAAGAGCTGGTCTCCTCTGCACAACTTCGTCTTCGCCTCTTTATACACTGACCACCAACCATCGTATGATGTCGGGGACTACGCAGGCCTCCGCCACTCAGCTGGCGGAACAACTTTCCGCGGGCTTCGCGGCTCTGACGGGGGAATACCAGATCTTGTTCGAGCAGCAGCGCCAGCTGGAGAGCAAGCTGTCATGGGCAAAGCAGCAGGTACGTTCATCGAGTTTTTCTTTCTTCTACTCTGCTTCGTGATGAAACTCTTAGCTCTAGACCTGCAGTCGCATCGCGGCCTTGACAGACAAAAACCACATGTATACCTCTGATAGCATCTCCCGCACACTCCGCTCGTATGGTACACTTTGCGTTCAAAGCTAACCGTGCCTAGTATCTTGACCTACTGAAGCGCCTTAGCCCAGACACCGTCTCGCAGGACCACCGCGTCTTCTTACACGAGCTAGAGCACACAGCCTCTGATCAACATCAAGCACCGGCAGACTGGGTAGAACAGATTGCACGCAGCGACGATGCGGAACGGAGAGACCGAGCCGCGCTGATCAAGCAAGCCGAGTCGTTGTCCGGCGTGCACGCCATTCGTGCCGACTCCGGTGTGAAGATATGGAGCGGGCCGTTGGCAGATAGAGAAAAATCCACACACTCCGTCCAGTCTCATGTGGAGTTATCACAACTAGAGAAAGACTTCACTACACCTGGGACACCCAGCAGGTTAGGCTGTCCATTCGCCCCTAATGCGGGCAGGCAGAGCTCGCTTGCTACACCACGCAGTTCAACCTCTCACATGAGCTTGAAAGGCCGGAGATCCAAGCGACCATCGTTCAATGACCCTATCAGGGCCGAGATCTGCGGTAATGATCTAGTGTCCACATCTGCGTCCGCGTCCGCTGACGGTTCGGCTGCTGTTTGTCCGATACGCTTTCTCGACCAACATGCGCCAGAAGAGGTGGCAAAGTATTTCGAGAAGCACAAGCACGAGCTGCCCCGAAGTCATGAGGTGTGCATCAACCGGTTCCAGAGCAACACGGAGAGCATAGAGCAGCTAGATCGCAAGTACGGCAACCTCGTGAGCATGATCCAAGGCTTGGGGGAGAAGCACCAAGCTTGGCTTCCGGAAGAACCAGATGAAGATGCGGAGGCGCCCGAGAATGATGGCAAGGGCGACGTGAAGGTCGAGAAATGGGCTACTGCTGTTACGGCGAGCCTCCACAACTGCACACCAGGCGAAGAAGAAGAGTCTCCGAATCAAGCTTTGGGCGAGGCAAGGACTGCCCACTTTGATCGTCCGTTGAAAGAGATCCGAGTGGGAGAGTCGCCAAGTCGACCTTGGGGCATTTCGATCCCGCCAAAGTACACCGACGCTGAGAGCTCAACGTCAGTAGGATCTGCACCAACAGCATCCCCTCCACTGCCACTTGACATGAGCCAGCCCATTGGCGAAACCCCCAAGAAGCCCGCGCAGTGTCCCTTCGGCCATGGCGCGAAAGTGGATGGCGCCAAAACCCAAGAGCGTCATCCCGTAGAGACCAGACAGGCAGCTTCACCGGAACCCCCAGTATCACCACTGGAGCAACCCACGGAGCCTGAGCCTCAGTCACACCCGGAGCCCACTCGGGCCGATCAGGACAGGTCGGAGAGAAAGATTCCTGTACCCGAGACTCCACAGGTCTTTCCACAGATGGTTTTCAACGGGCCCGTCTTCCTCGGGTACCCGCCGGACCAGATTATGAGTCTGTTACAGAATAGTAATTTGGGTGCCGCTTTGCGTTGAGTCGCATGGCAACACATGATACATTCAGGGTGGGACGTTTATAATAGGTAATTGTATGTAATTAAAGGTAGGATCGCGAAGCCTACCAGGTATGCTGTCATTGCTCTGCTTCTGTCTTTACTCGCGACCAAGCGTTGCTTCGTGGCTCATGTGCTTCATTAGAGTCCATCACCCACCATCCCTCATCGTGCTTCTTACAATACCCTCTTCGAAATTTTCGTACACTCTGGATCCTGTCTGTGGTCGGGCAATTCAGTTCTCCGATACTACTTTCTCTTCAGGTCCGTCATCCAGGCCCGGACAGCCTTCGCACTGTCATGTGAGGCTCGGAACACTGTAGACGTTAGCACCGAGAGTCGCCGGTCGCGATACGCTCCATTGGCTTCTTCTTACATTGTCTCTCGTTCTCATCGAGCCCTCGCATGAACTCGACTCCTTCCCCTAGCGCCCCGCGAGGGTTGTGCGCCTGATCGGCAATGACTGCTGCGCGGGCTTTGAATGTCTACAAACAGTCAGCTGTGGTAATGTCTACGGCGGACAGGGTCGACACGAACGTCACTCAAAACCTCAATCATCTCCTCTTCCTCGAATAGCTCTAGGATCCGTGCTCCTAGGTTGTAGAAATGGGGGGCCAGGGCTCGGAGATCCACGGTCCGTGGGTCGGCTTTCAAGGCGTTCAAGACGCGCGGGGCCAGGGCGGATGGAGGGTCCAGCGTGACCAGGGAGGATGTATTTAGACTTTGACTGTGGTGACTATTAATGCAATTCTTTGCGCTCTTGAAAAACATGGCCTACCTCAAGGCGAGCATCTCTCCCAGCCAAAGCGGCAACTCAACCTTTGACCCCTGCTTCATCTGTGCGCGCGATCAACACCATGTCGCTCGGCTATGGCGTCGTGAGATCAGATCTTACATCGCCGCTCATGTTGCCCTCCAGGAAGCCCAAGCCCGGCACGGTCAGCTCGAAGGTGCATGGAACTTTCTACGAGCTTTGTTAGCACGAATGCGCGTCGGATCGGGTCATCCAAAATCACCTGTGCGTCGGTAAGAATCGCGTCTACATCGTAGTAAGAGCCCATGCTGGAGGCGGTCCCCGATCCAGGATCGCCGAAAGCCAAAGGAGCTCGGGACGAGCAGAGACGCTTGTAGGGACAGACGGCGCGGTCTAATGCAGGAGAAGTGCCTGAACGGTGGGGGCCCAGCAGACGTGTCGCGTGTCGTGCCACCACCGGAACGCGACGATGCAGCGAGGTCAGGTCGTGCAGCGTCGCTCTCGGAAAATCGAACAGGCGGAAGGCGAGCCGTAGCAATGAGATTGCGAGAGGTGGGCGTCAGGAGAAGGTGCTGTGCGCGTGTGGCATGGTGTGGAGGCGGGTGCTTGTCTGGCGGTGCCCCAATGAATTGCGCGTCTGTGAATGCCTGCTGCGGACCGAGCCAGATATAAGACACGCGCGATGCCCGAGATCCGGCATACAGTCGACCGACTGCGCTCGCAGAACTAGACAGACAGACGACGCCTCGCCCGACCGACCAGATCCCCCAGGTGAGCTCTTGCGCATTTCCTTCGTTCGCCGCACCATCGCGGGCTGCCTTGGGGTAGCAGCAGCAGCATAGGCGCCTGGCGGCTCTGTCCTCGCCTAACTACACCAAGGTCATAGCTCCCCGCCATCGCAGCGTCCCCGGTCCGTCTCAACAGTGTGGGCGAGCTGGCGCCGGCTACATACATACATACATGAACACGCAGTGAACTGCACTGCCCGCCGCCCTGCACCCTGAACAGACCCCCTCCCGATTGCACCACCGCGCCAGAGCCCTTCCGCAGCCGCGAGAAAAAGTACGTCGCGCGCAGCGCCTCCGGCCAGTGCAGCCGGGCGCCCGCTCGCGTGGGGAAGACCCTCGCCGCAGCCCACTTGAAGCTATATAGTCGCCGTCACTGACCTCTCGCCCTCGCAGACACCCCCCTCGCACCGCACACGACCCCCCGCCATACCGCCCTCGTTCATGACCCGCCGTCCCAAGCACCCCATCACCCCGCCCTAGGCCCGTTTCCACTCCACACCGCCCGCATCATGGCGGTCGGCGAACGCATATCGCAGCTCATGGGCGCCCTCGATTCCGCCTCCGGGGTAGACTCGTCGCGTGCGACCTCGCCCGGCGGCGACTGGCGCGAGGCCAACGGCACGGACGAGGACAGGCAGAGCCGCAGCCGCCAGCGGACATTTCCCTACTTCGATTCCCTGCCGTACGAGGTCGAGGAGCCCGCCGAGCGCGAGGAGAACCTGAACACATGTCTGAAGCACCTCTACATTGCCGTGTCCGCGGGCGACTTTGCCCCGGGCGCCGTGCACTGGACGCGCGAGATCCGCGGCTGGCTGTCGCTCAAGTTCGACGTCCCCCGCAGCACCCGCGTGAAGCTCGTGAACCTCTACTACGAGCTGGCCCTGGCGCCGGGGCTGGACTATCTGGTGGCCGAGCGCTTTGCGAGCATGTTCATGGTCCTGACCAAGTGAGTGTCTCCATGACATGTACACATTCTGCGTGACATGGCTGACAGGTGGACAGGCGCAAACACTATCTCCGACCGGGCAAAGACTTGGTGCTGGACTGGCGGCCTCTGTTCCGGGAGCTGAAGCTGTTCGTGCTTCCGTCCGAGTCGGGAGGGTCGCAGCCGCCGAACGTAAAGCGCAATATACGGACCCTGACCAAGATGTGCACCTTTGCCCAGCTGTACTTTGATCCGCAAGAGATACCTGCTATATTTGAGGAGATCCTCCCCTTCTTTAGCACATCCTACTCGGAAGGCGCATTCGTCGTCATTGGTCTGCTGAACTTGCTCCTGCCGACGAGCCCGGCACCTGAGGGGCGGTCCGATCTACAGCCGCAGGAATACCTGCCTCTGCTCTTTCATCTCTGCTCGCTAGTGAATCGCTCGAAGCTCGTCGATGCGCATTTCATGGATATAATGTCGAGGCTTGCGCGGGACATGGTCACGGCACCGCATATCGAGTTTACCGAGTATGGCATGTTTACCGGCGAGCAATGCTCATTCATGTTCACTGCCATTCTGCGCCTGCTCGAGATTCCCGTCGGACAGGCGACATCGCCCTACAGCACTACCGTTGATTTGGGCGCCGGTCTAGCCATCATGCTGGACCGGGACCAGCGCCGACATCCCTCTACACACCACATCGCGCGCACCATCATCATGTCGCTCTCGCCAGAATGCATGGACTGCGACGACTCTGTATTGAGCAAGTTGGAGGGACTCATCCAGGCAGTAGAGACCTTTTTCCACCCTTCAAATTCCGGTAGCTGGACACGAACGCTGGCGCAGCTTGTGTACTACCTGGGCGACTTCTTCGTTCTGCGCTGGAACCGTGAACACAGCGGCGAGATGGATGTGCCTGAAGAGCGAAGGCTGACCCCTGAGCTCAAGCGCCGTTTCGTCCTGTGCTTGCGCGAGGTTACCTTCATGGGCATCTTTTCCAAGAGCGACAAAGCTGTGGCGTTTTCACTAAACACGCTCCAGTTTCTGGCTTATCTCGAACCCACGTTGATACTTCCTGGAGCGTTGCAGCGGGTCTATCCCGCCATGCAGGGCCTGGTGGAGGTACATCGGACAATATCCTCCATCAAGGCGTTGCAAGTGCTGTCCAAGATCATGGCGAGGACGAAGGGCTACAGGTGTCACGTTACGACGCTACTAGGGCTCGCCCTTCCCGGCATCGACCCGAACGATTTGGACAAGACCGTGCAGACGTTGAGTTACATTCAAGGCGTCTGTTACACGGTGCCATTCCATGACCTCACACAAGAAAAGAGGGACGGATCATCTGCCGGTTCTGGTACGTCGACACCGATGGAAGGCGCAGGTAGCGGCACAGGGCTTGCCGTTCAATGGGTCACAGAGCAAGTCGAACGACTAGAAAATGCACAGGGCCTACTCGAGATCGACTACGACGAAGAGCTTAGTGACCAAGAGGAGGAAATGATCTTGCGCTCTTCAACAACGGGACTTGCTGAGTTTCTGCATTCATTCCTCGGCCGCGTCTTTACGCTTCTGGAGAATTTGCCGGATGCTGCGAGAGTGCGCAGCAACTCACCTGAGGAGAGTGTGGCGAACCATCTTCCGGCTGCATTCACGCCATTACTCGCTGCGTTGTCTCCCGAGCTATATGACATTGCGTTAGAGAAGGTTGCGAACTTCATCACAAACCATGTCATCCATCAGGCACGAGATGCCATCTCGTTCATTTGCAACAGCCTGGTCAAGGTAAACCCAGAGAAGGCGCTTAAGCGGCTCTTGCCTCATCTCATTGCTGGAATTCGCACGGAAATTGACGACAACCGGGCTGGCTCCACGCGAACCGCCGGTACCGATGTCCTGCCTCGAGACCGCGCCCTTGTATGGTACTTGTGCATATTGAGCATGTCTGTGGTGCATGTTGGCGACGCCGTCATTGCATGGAAGGATGAGCTTTTCGAGATTGCAGAGTACATGCAACGGAAGTGTAGAGGCGCTCCTACGTTGCATGTCTCCAACTTTATCCATCATCTGCTGCTCAACTGCACTTGCACGTATACCATTGACTACTCCATCTACGAGGATGGTGAGTTGAAGAAGGGACTCACAACAGACTCGTGGGGCAGACAAGTTGATGCGCAGAAGATGACTCTCAGATGGCACCGACCCAGCCAAGAAGAGATTGACTTCGCTGTGAAGCTGTTTAATTTCCAAGTCGACAATTCCATCAACACTTTGGTCGCGCTTACTGGCTCGGAACCACCGATCAAGCGCGAAGGCACCGGGAAAGACTGGTCGGACGAAGTGTCCAGAAATTTGGCCCTTCTCCGACTGCTAACCTCGGGTATCTCAGTTCTTTTTGACGTTCGACATGATCAAGTAGGCGAGGGGAGTTCTGCGGGCTCCGATAGCGATTCTGATTCGGACGCCATGGACACAGACGATGCGGACGATGACGCTGGACTGGGTGAGGCGGAGGACGAAGAAGTCAAGCCTACCTTCCAGTATGAGACTGGCTATCCTCTGCAGCGCGGCGACAAGAACTACAAGCTTATCCACGAACTTCGCCACAAGACGGGAGAGATCCTACATCGCGTTCATAAGTTCCTCATCGAGAAGCAAGAAGATGATGTACCGTGCTTCACCGCACTTTACAACGCCTACCGGTCGTGGTTCATCGATGTTGGTATCGAGCGGTCTGCCCACGTTTTGGAGAGGATAACACGGCTGCTAGAGTCAGATGAAGGGCCATTCCGTTTCAGTGGTTTGAGGAAAGAATATCCGCGATCCTTACTTGTTAGACGTGCGAATGTCTATCATCTTCAGCGGTTGCGGCACAATGCTGCACCTCGACCGAAGACTGACCTGGATAAGAGGCTTCTCTTGGATCTTGCTGAGTCGAGCATATCCCTATATACTGAGATTCGACGCACTGCTCAGAGTGCCAACGAGTCTGCCGTCAAATGCATCCTGGGCGCGCGGCCGCTGGTCATTCCATCGCTACTTGAGGGGCTCGTAAAGGCCGTTGCCGAGAGCGACTACCCTCGCATCAAGGGTGCCATGTTTACACTTTTGTTCGGCAGTCTAGCAAAGACAATCAGCCGTGACTGGCGGTTCACACCAACTCTCATCAAAGCATTCATCGAAGTCACCGGGACCGACAAGCCATCCATCCAGAAGCTTGCGACAAACGCCACATTCCAGGTTATGGACATGGGCAAAGCAATGGAGCGAATGGTCATACTAGACAAAAAGGTCGTTGAGGCTCTCACCTTCGCCATTGATGAGGACGACGAGGACACTGTGCAACAGAAGGTTGTCAAGCGTCGTGAGAATATCAAGACAAAGCGCGCTCGCATCGAGGGAAAGAAGTCGGAGCTTTCCAAAGAGCTGATCGACATTAACCAAGCATCTCACTGGAAGAAGGTCAGCCGCACTGCGGCCATTATTGTCAACCTGGGCATGCGTTACGACTCAATCGCCACGGATGAGATCATCCAGCTTGTCACCAAGGGCTCAATCGATCAACACCCTAGTCTGAGAGGATTGTATGCGGGCGCTTTGGTCGGTCTCTTTGCGGTCGTCCAGACTCGTGCCATCACTGGCCACAGCTATGAGAAGTACCTGCTAGGCGAAGAAGAGGTGCCAGACAAGATTACGGTTCCTACCAAAGCTGACGACCCTAACTGGACCGAAGAGCATTTGGCCACGTTCGCGAAACCGGAAGCCAAGTACTACGTTGATTTCGACTATCCCGGTTGGCTTGTGTGGACCAAGACGATGCCGGCTTACCTGCCGAACCCTCCATCCATGGCCTACGACAAAGTCGAAGTTGACGTCCGCAAGAAGATCGCATCATTCTTGGATCGTTCGTGGTTCTCAAACTACTTTGCCTTCATGAAGCAGGAGCCGCGAGATTCTGGGGCTGATCGATTCCGGATGTCGAGCGCTATGCTCCTGACCCACGCTTTTGAGCTCGTGTTCTGCGGTCTGACGACCACGACGTTCGAGGATATCAGGGATCTCACTCAGGCAGTGTACGCCGACGGCAGCGACAAGCATCAGCATCGTGCGACGGCCGAGATCATGGGCGCCTTACTTTGTTGTGCGCCTGATCTTGAAAAAGGGCAGCGGCAAGAGGTCTGGGAGTATGTCTTCCCTATCATACGGGGTATCTTCCAAGACGGGCTCAATCCTGACAACTCCGGCTATTGGACCACGTTCTTGCATGTTGTACTCCAGTCGAAGGATCCGAGGCGCGGATGGCCTCTGGTGGATTGGCTGGCTAGCTTTCGCCTCGACATGGAGTCGAATGCGGCCTTTAAGGAGAGCTCCAAGATCTACCTGCTCCAGCAGTGCATTTCGGACGCTGGTTGGCACTTCCGTCTCGAGAAGCCTATTCTTGAGGACTTCATGCAGCACTTGGACCACCCCTACAAGGGCGTCCGTGAAGCAATGGGCCAGACTATTGCTGCCATCTACCGGACGCGGTACCACGAGTCATACAAGGACGTCCCGACGCTTATCAAAGCGCAAAAGGATGCGTCTTCCATCGGTGTGCGCCCGTACGAGCCTACAGAGGAGTTCTCGAAAACGATTACCAGCGTCTTCGAGCGTCTAGAAGTATGGCGCGGTGAACGCCCTGCAGGCCAGCAGACCCCCTCCTCATACACGTCAGGTGGAAAGACGGTCCTCCTCTGGCTCGACTCGACCCTCTCATCCTATGAATGCACTCAGCTCATCAAATTCTTCCCCAACGTCTTCACCGAGCAACTGCTCCACATGATGGATATCAAGGAGGACCCAGAGCTACAATCCCTTGCGTACCACGTCTTCCGCCATCTCCCCAATATCCCGCATCGCGAGGGTGAAGACGCGGAGTTCATCGCCGCACTCATCCGCATCGGTCGTACGGCTACCAGCTGGCATCAGCGTCTGCGCATCCTCATCAACATCCAGGTCATCTACTTCCGCCGTCTTTTCCTCATGAGCGAGGAGCAGCAACTCGATATCTACAAGTGCGTCTCCAGCATGCTGCAAGATACCCAGCTGGAAGTCCGCATGGGCGCCGCTACCACGCTCTCCGGCATGATCCGTTGCTCGCCGACGCACCTCCGCGACCGCATGGTGGTGCATCTTAAGAACATGTTCACCAACACCCTTAACAAGAACCCGCTCCCTAAGAAGAGCCGTATCCCGGGTACGCCAACACCCGACCAGAATAAGCTGGTGTTGACACGGCACGCGGCCGTGCTGGGTCTCGGTGCGTTGATACAGGCGTTCCCCTACACGAGTCCGCCGCCCGCGTGGTACACGGATGTGCTAGCTACGTTGGCGAGGAAGGCGGCGGCGGATCCGGGCATGGTCGGCAAGAGCGTGAAGAGTATACTTGCGGATTTCAAGAAGACGAGGCAGGATACTTGGCACGTTGATGTCAAGGTGAGTTATTCCCTGTGTCCCTCGTTGTATACAGAATACGTTGCTAACATGGCTACAGGCTTTCGAGCAAGAACAGTTGGAAGATCTAGAGGGCGTGCTGTGGAAGAGCTACTTTGCCTAGAGGAGGCAAAGGGTAATGAGCAAAAATGATAAGACAATGATCACGACATGGGGTTCGCGCATTGCCGTGATGTGGGCTGCATTGTATTATATGCGGGCGCGAGCATGGCGGTTTGATGATGCATGGGGTCGTTTGCACGGTGTGGGGTTGGTGGCGCGGGAGTTTAGAATGCATTGGTGGCGCTTGTCGTGCTGGAATGAAGCGTATCTTTTAACGAAATAGAAATGGAAATTGGAACTAGGATCGTGTGTGAGCTGTGTGGTTGTCTTGTAAACATTTGTCGCGAATATGGCTAGTCGGTGTGCATCTCTATCAAGACGACGACTGCCCGATGCGCGCATTTTATAAACCTGGATGCGTATCCTCCGCTCCTAATGCCGCGCAGACCACGAATTCTAGCATAATGCCATATTTCCACCCTCCTATCCCCCAAACTAGAAACCCTCAATCCTCGTCCCCACCCCCCTCTCATCCGCCAACCGCACAAGGTCGTTGCCCACACAAACATCCATCAATCCCAGTCCCACACTCTTATATATAACATTACCCTTCATCAACCACTCCATCAACCCGCCGTCATCGCCCTCGCCCTCTTTCTTCCCCTTCTTCTTCTTCCTCTGCGCACACTCGCCCAACTCGACGCCCCCCTCATCAAGCCCCTCCTGGCTCTTCCTCGCCAGACACTCCGCGCGGCGTTTCTCTGCCTCCTTCTTCAACATGACAAGTTCGCCAATTTCGACGATCTCGTGGCCTTTGAGCTGCGCTTGTATGATTTCCCCGGCTTCCTTGAGACAGGCTTCTACGCTGTCGACGATGACGGCGCCGCCTTCGAGGGCATGCTTGTGGAGGTGGCGACCGTGGTCTGGGGCGACGTTTTGCCGGAGGATGTCTGGGTGGATTTCTACCATGTGCGGACGGTAGCTGCCGATTGCGGCAACGTAGCGGCCCTTCTTGCGGCCTTCGGTGTTGGTGAGGTATGAGGCGGGGAAGAGGGGGGTGACGGAGGGTGTAGTGCAGAAGATTATGCTGGAGGCGCGGATGGTGGCTTTGAGGAGGCGTTCGTATTCTGCGGCTTGGGGGGTGATGATTTGGAACTTGGGTCGGGCGAGGACAACTGAGGAGGATGTTTGGTGGTCGGGGTGGTATAGCGAATCGATGAGTTTGTGGGCATTGTCGAAGCTGCGGTTGATGATGTTGAGGTGGTGTACTTCTGGGCCGCGGAGCAGTAGCGCAAGTCGTATGTGCCAATATGCCTGTTTGCCTGCCCCGAAGACGACCACGTCGTGTACATTATGCCGCTTCTTAAACAACATGGTACTCGCCAGCGCGGTCCTGAACGCCGTAATCTCCTCCGCATTGATCAACGCTCTCATATGTCCATTCTGATCTAACAGTGACAAGCTCCCCTTCGGCGTTGTGCTTTGCGAGCTGGCAATCGACTGGGGCGCATCGAAGGCCGTGGTGGAGCTGCTCGTCGAAGTACGCGAGGATAGCGACAGCGCATCTAGAGACCCGGTAGCAGAGCGCACGCTTGCGGCCCCGGATGAGTCGTCGCTTGTCTTGGGCATGGCGAGGGTGACTATCTTCACGCCGAGGCCGTCGTTGCTGGATGCGGGCATGAACAGGGTGGTTTGGCCATCGCTGCGCTTGAGCGCTGTTCGTAGCGGTTGGTAAGATGAGCAGCACCCGTTGGTGTCGTTCTCAGTGGATGTTGAGTAGTAGTGGAGGGCATCAGCAAGACTTTGCTGCAGCTCGATAATGTCTTCTTTGGTTAGAGAGAGGAGGAGCGTGCGGACCTCCGCGTCGGTGAGGATGGTTAATGGCATGGTGTGAGCGCAAGCATGGGTTGTGCAATTGTACGCCAAGTATCTTCGTGAAGAGTCGACCAGCTTATTGTTGTGGTTAGGTGTTGAAGATGTTGTTTGGGTATTGACCTGAATGTTCCTACCATAGTGGGGGAGGGGTACCTGCGGGTTCAGTTATTGCGGAGCCCCACTAGAGGCTTATTCATCACAGCTTTTTTCGCAATGTCAATGAGTAATCGTGTAGGTTCATGATGATTGATTCAGTCCTTGATGGCTGTTTTTGGCCGTCCTAAACTCCGTGGTATTGCACAATGCAAAGCCCGCTACATGCAGAGACACGCCAATCTCACCATCACTCCACGCCATCACTGTCCACTTAGATCTTGATAGCGCTCTCGAGGGCCTTCCTCCGCTTCTCCATGCGAGCGTTCGCCTTGGCACCCATAATGCCACCACCCCAGTGGCGGATAGCGTCCTTGTGCTTCTCGAGGTAACCGTCGTTGATGGCAGAGACGAGCTTGGAGAGCTCGCTCTTGTCCTCGGAGCGGACCTCAGACAGAGCAAGAACGGCAGCGGTCTAAAAATGTCAGTGGCTGTTCTGTTAAATGGGGTGTGTACGGAACATACCTTCTGGTGAACAACGGTACCGAGCCTGGCCTTGCCCTTCACTATCGCGTAGGGGACACCCATCTTGCGGCACAACGCGGGAAGGAAGACAACCAACTCAATGGGGTCAACGTCGTTGGCAATCAGGACCAACTGCGCCTTCTTGTTCTCGATGAGACCGACGACGTGGTTGAGACCGAACTTGGTGGCGTAGGGCTTCTTGGACACATCCTCCTTCTTCTTGCCCTCAGAGATGGCGGTGGCCTCCTTGGTAAGACGCTCCTTCTTCTCAGCCTTGGTCTCCGGTCGGTATCGGTTCAGGATCTTGAACGCCTGGGTGGCGGCTAGGACGTGTCAGTCATAATCTCTCACAATCAAAGGTATGCCACTCACTGTTGCGGTCGAGAACGTGCTGGAACTGGGAGATCGCCGGGGGGACCTTCAGGCGCATGTTGAGGATCTTCTTCTGGCGCTGGAGGCGGACGTAGGCGGGCCATCGGACCATGCGACCGACATTGCGTTGGGGCTGGATGTCCTGGCCGATACCGAAGTTCTTGGGGCGCTTCTCGATGAGAGGGTTCTATGCGCGTTAGAGGCTGGAGATCTGCGCATCGCGGACTGGGACAACGTACCTTGGGGGCCTTCTTGGAGCCAGTGGCCTTTCCCTGCGGGAAGGGCGCGGGCGCCGCTTTCTTTCCCTTTGGTGGCATCTTGTCGTCGAGGCTGTCATTGAGAACAGAAACTATTAGCGAATGTTCATCCACTAGGTAGCTTCTGCGTCTCTAAGAGCGAGAGGGCATTGCTGCCACTCTGCGCTCTAGCCATCATCAAGATCGACGCCGTCCATAAATGGAACATGCGACGTGTGTGCTGCAGAAGCAATGGAGGTGAGGGTTGCGCGTACCGGCTTACCTTGGTTGGTGTCGACGGGTGGTGTTGTCGAAAGTTCGAAGGTTGCAGGTTCCGCTGCCTGTGTGCGAGATTTCGCTTACAATGCACGGACCACTCGCTAGCAAAAGCTCGGGGCCGGCGAAACTCGTTGCCGAGCAGCCTCATCTTGGCGAAACCACCGACTTTCGAACGCCGTTACCCCGGAGTGAACAAGCTGGGTGCAATGTCAGAACGAGTACATTTTTCGCAGACAGGTCAGAAGAGGCGCCTGGTTGCATTCTTTGTTGCTTGGAAGTGTCTTCTCCTCGTCATCACTTTAAGCTCGCCTGGACCCGGATACGATACCTCATCGCTCATTCTCGTCAATCCGAGCGAGCACCGACACAGCAAGCTCACGAGCAGGCCATGGCTTGATCGCATCGCGCTCAATCTTTTCAGATGGGACTCATTCTACTTCATCAAAACCGCCCAGCGCGGCTACGTTCATGAGCAAGAATGGGCTTTTAGCTGGGTCTATTCGGCAATATTGAAGAAAGCTGTGACATGTGAGAGGCTCTACTTTCCGCCCCCAAGCAGTCGTACTGACTGGCTGGAAGCTCTCTCTGGGGTCGCCGATCCTTCACTGCTGCATTTTGTTTGGGCAGGAGTTGCTGTCTCGAACATCAGTCATCTCGTATCGGTTTTGATTCTATTCAAGCTGTCGAACGTGTTGCTGGGGAATACACAGGGCTCATCGACGTCTTTAATCGCCTGCATTTTACACATTCTCTCTCCAGCCGGCCTCTTTTTGATCGCACCCTACAGTGAAGCTCTGTTTGCAGCACTGAACTTCGGCGGCATGCTGTGCTATGTTCAGGCTCGCGTTGCTGCCCACTCGAGCAAAAGCTGGACCGTCCATCAAGACGCCGGCATCCTAAGCTCCGCAGTACTCTTCGGTCTGGCGACTTGGATCAGAGGAAATGGACTGTTGAGCGGCTTGGTTTTCTTGTTCGACGTTGCGAGCGCTGCACCAAGCATAGTGAGGATGCAACCAAGGCCAAATGACTTGAGAAGAGTAATCGTTACGTTTGTAGCAGGCGTTCTTCTGGGGACCATGTACGTCTTCCCGCAGTACATCGCGTACAGAGAGTATTGCAGCAACAAAGAAGGTTCCGAAGCGAGGCCATGGTGTCACAGAGCGATTCCGAGCATCTACACATGGGTGCAAGGTGAATACTGGTTGGTTGCATGAATCCGACCAATGGCTCTACTAATACACGCCAGGAACGTCGGCTTTCTCCGATACTGGACGGTACCTAATCTACCTCTGTTCCTGATAGCAGCTCCGATGTTGTGGCTACTCGTTCAGTCCAGTGTCACGTTCTCTCATGCCTCTACTCAGCAGCCCTTGGGGAAATTACATCGTTCGCTTAGCAGTGGTAAAGACGACAGCAGACCCTTCGGCACGAAGACATGCCAGCTACCTCAGCTGGTATTACCTCAGCTCGTGCTTGCCATTGCTGCGACTACTAGTTTCCATGTTCAAATCATCAATCGCATCTCGTCCGGCTACCCTATCTGGTATATGACGGTCGCCCAATGGCTGACGACACGAGAGACTGTCCAAAGCACAGATAAAAAAGCCACAACATCACAGCTCGTCGTTCGTGGGATGATTGTGTACTCCATCGTACAAGGTGTGCTCTTCGCGGGCTTTCTTCCTCCCGCCTAGTATAGAAATAGCCTAGCATCTGGGCGCGAGTTCTTGCAGGTCTGCTCCTTGCTGGGTCAGCTGTTGGCTTACTCTGCATAAGCCGGCAGATTAGTTCTATCAAGCCTTCATTGGACTCATCTATCAAGACTCAACACTGCGACTCTCGTATGAACATCAACAGCGCTTATGTTTAAATTTTCGAATTTGCCGCGAGTACATAGTCTTGGCTATGGGATGCTGAATACGATCGCTAGGCATAAGAGTATGGCACAAAAGTATAGCAACGCCTCATTCCCATGGCTGAGGCCACGGCGGCGAAGCGTGCCCGGCACGCCACCCCCTCTATTGGGAACATGTCCAGAGTGACATCCAGCGGTTTGGGTCACAACGATGCACGGTAGGCACGAGCCTGCATGACGATGCTTCCATATACGGGTCGTGCTACCTGCTCGTACGCCTTTACCTCCGCACCAAGCACGTCAGCCCTGAAATGCTGCACTTGAACAAGCTTTTGAATCGCAAACCGTAGGAGCCGATTACCCTTCTGGAGCCGCATTATTGCGGTATTTCTTGTCCGCACTAGCACTGGGCAAAAGAGATGGAGATGCTCAGTTGGAAATAAAATTGCGCTTTCCTTTAGGCAAAGCCTTGCATCTGCGCAACGCGGTAGCTAGATGCTTTAAACTATTGCTCAGTTATCTTACGGTCTTTAGAAGCCGTGTCATCATTGTTTTGCTCTCCTGAATAATCAATACCACAGCTTTGGGAATTTGCCGGCTCTTATTGTGGTCGACTTGTCTCACTCGTTTGCACTCGCCACCATCACGCGGAGGCTTCACGATCATTGTCATGGATTCATGCCGCCACTAACATCGGGTCAGCAACTGTTTTGGCGCACCAGTGCATTGGCTTGTCTCAGCCTCAATGCTCGTGCACAGGAAACCTTTCCCACCTGAGTGGATGCACAACGAGACAGAGGTGGCGGAACGTGTGGTTACCCCGTCCCCGCACTTTGGTATGACGGTTTGTGTTTCCCGACTACGTTCAAAGCATTGTTCGGAGCTACAAGTCGATACACTGTGGTGGGTGGGCGTTGGTATGCACGCCACTTGTCTCTAGTATATTCATCAACTAATCCTCTGCTGGAGTTTTCCCCTCAGACTATCTCGCTCTCGGATATTCAACGCCATGTTCTGCATCCACCACCCAAATCTCAGGGATTGCATCTCCATAGCTCATCAGCTGTTGAGCTTGCGAGGACTCAAGAAGCCTAGAGATGGAAGCTAGGATACTTCTAGTCGAAACAAAACCAGTTCAGCGTTGCGCCAATGCGCCCATGGCTTGCTGCGAGGACTGCGGTGCAGTATTTTGATGCCGCCGCCATTCCAGCGGAAAGAAAAACTTCCGGTGCTTCCCTTACCGGAAAGCATGCAAGCACGCTTAAAAGCGAGGAATCTCGCACTCTACGCAAGTATCAATCTCGGGACTATCGCGATCTTGCAAGTCGTTCAACATGCATCTCATTCCACTTATTTCCCTTTCCTCCGCCGTGCTGGTCTTTGCAGCAGTCCTCGAGGAGCGACAACCGTTTCCTTGCTATCGTGACCGCTGCCTACTGGCTGTGAATGGCACATGGCGAGGTCCAAACCATCCCATTACTGCTCAGAGTGATTGCCGTAACTACATGACAACTACAGTCGTTTTGGCGCCAATGTAAGCTCTAGTGGCAAATTGACCCCCTGTGCACTAATTGATTAAACCTAGTCTCACCACAACTACCTTGACGACTGCATCGACGCTTACAATCTTTCCACCATGCCCCTCGTTTCCGACCGACACGTCGCCTCCTTTCCACGGGACATCGGTTGCCAGACTACCTACGCAGGACCTGGTGCAGGCCCGTCAAGAGACCACCGGGTCAGTCGCCACCACTAACGGACCTGTGCCAGTCTATGCTGCTAGACGCTGCAGCGATGCGACGTACTCCTTCGAGCATTACTCTAGTGCGTGCCGCTGCATTGGCATCACCACAGGGCTCATCACTTCCACGAGCATAGTACGTGACCGGAAATCGATCTTTAGATCTCGCTGACACCGATAGACTGTAACGAGCACAGAAACATCTACCTCGACTGATACGAAGACTGCTATATGTTCTACCTCAGCACCTTTACACTCAACTACCTCTGCTCCTAGGACTTCGACCACATATACCATCACGATGTCCTTCAATTCCACGACGTCCAAGACCACAGTCACCATGTCCGACCCACACTCAGGAACGGAATCCGGGACCGCGACCGGCACGGAGTCTCACTCCTCAGTGACCTCCGTCTATCCAACGTACAAACCATCCATACCAGTATCGAGCGTGTCTTCATCAACGAACTCCCTAACTCGACCGACGCCCACACCACCATATGCGAACACTACAGCGAGCTTCAGCAGAACGTCCACTCTTACCCAACCCTCCTCAACTCTCAATACTACCTCTGTAGTCTCATCAACCACAGCAAGCTCTAGTACCACCTCCGAGATCTCCTCGACTACATCCCCCCTTAACACGACATCGGGCCTTTCCTCCACATCAGCCACCATTCCTATAACGACCCCGCCGTTTTTGAACTCCACAACCTCTGACTTGTCTTCTACGTCCTTCCTAAACACAACCTTCACACTCCCATCCCCCACAACCTCATCCCTCCTGCCCACAAATACCACATCCTCGTCTGAACCCACACCGACTCCACCCCTCTGCGGCGGCCGCGGCGTACAACCTTGCTCCGGCACCTGCATCGACACAAGCACTGACCCTCAAAACTGCGGCGCCTGCGGCAACGCCTGCACGTCCGGCCTCCTCTGCACGAACGGCGTGTGCACGCGCCAACAATGCGACAGCTCCTGCACCTTTTCACGTCTCTGTGGCCCGAGTAACGAAACGCTTACCTGCGCGTGTGCCCTCGATACCGGCAACAACGGCATCTGCTACAATAGGCTGATCGACTGCGCGGATGAGTCGTTGTTTAGGTGCACGAATAACTTTGAGTGTGACGTCGGTAGTGTTTGTGTGCCGAGTGCTTGCTGCGACGGGGGACGATGTGTGAAGCCTGGGGCGTGTGGGGAGCAGGGAGGGTTGAGTTTGGGGGAGGGCGTGAAGTTTGGGAGGGCGGGGAGTATGGTTGTTAATTTGGGGTTTGCTTGATAGTGTGGTGGGGGTTGGAGTGTGCTAGAGGAGGGAGCATATGCGTGGTCTTGGGGAGTGATACGGATTGAGTGTCGGGTTTTATTGCTGCACTTTTGGTTATATTACATTCAGGTACTTCCCTTCATCGACGAGCATGGCAATGCATAGGGCCTTTCTCTTCTCAACTTTTCCTGCAGTCGTTTCCTTTGGATATGCAAAGTCTCTGCTGTTCATCTCGTCGCCTATCTACCAATGGCTATGTCCACGATTAGAACTACAATTAAGTCCCTATCCACTGGTACAGTACTAGGCCAAAAGTCTGGTTCGCCAAGGATAAATCCGAATCGGGAAGCAGATCAGCCCCCATTGAAAACCACCTCCCCTCTGTGTTTATATAGATATTACATGGTTTCTTGGTGTTGTTCAGGTTGATATTTGCTTAATACTTCGTTTGATACCCGCGCGCGCGCTTGACAGCTGCAATTCGACGTGGCATGCTCAAGATAAGCTTGCGAAGTAGCGAATTTGGGAGTCTCCGCCAACAGTCCTTCAAAGCTTCACAAAATTGATCCCACTGCTCCTGAGCTCTACTGAAATTGGCCAAATGAGGGTAACGCTTATTGAGCTCTCTTTTCAAAGCCCACCAGAGATGTTCAATAGGGTTGAGATCTGGTGAGTAAGGCGGCTAATCCACTGTCCAAATCCCGTGATCTTCTAAGAAATCTACCGTCTTCTTCGCCGTATGGATCCTTGCGTTATCCTGCATAAAGCGCTCGCCCGGGTGGTAATTACGTAGTAGTCCTTCCTCTAGCGCCTTAATGTAGCTGTTCGCCGAATATCCTGTGCGCGCTGCGTTGGGGTCCCTTTCCATAATTACTAACGGAGACCTCCGAACGCGGCCTCTTTCGTCGAGCCAGATAGACGCCCACACTATTTACTGAGGTGGGCGACTAGTTGAAATAGGCGTTATCATCTCTAGTCTCTATTGTTTATGCGGCATTCGAAATACCCACTTAGCGTTGGTGCTAGAGGCCTTTTGAACTGAGCACTCATTACTGAACCGAAATGGGGTACGGCGCTAATTGAATAACCTATGCTCGCGGCAGAACTTAAGCCGTAATTACGCTGTTACCCTATTAATTTTCGGCCTTCTCTTTGCTCTGAAGTTCGTTAAACCTTCATTCTTTAAAGCTCGGTAGATTGTCTTATGGGAGAAGGTCTTCCCTAGGTAGGCTTCTTTAACTAGAGATTGGTACTTAATCTTGGGATTTTTCCGGGCATGTCGATAGAGGGTTCGAATCTCCCGGCGCGTAAGAATAGGAGGTCGTCTAGAGCGCTCGCGCGACGCGTTGGTTCCTGTTTGGTGATGCCGGCGTAAAGTGTCGCGTATACATTTGGATGTAACGGAGAACTCCTCTGCAAGTTCACGCGAGGGCGCGCCTGCCTCAGCCTTTGAAATAATGCTGTCGCGCGCTAGGATTGATAATTCGCTATTGCGCATTCGATTCCCACTAATTTCTTGCCCAAAGGACCTCATGGTGGTGGAGTTATGTTGTGTGGAAGTAGTAGTGTTGATACGCGTCGCATTTTGTTGTGGTCTTGGCGAACCAGACTTTTGGCTCGTGACTGTAGCAACTCGCTGACTGTGGACGAAAGTCAACTTGTGTGGAAATTGCTGATCGAATGTCGCGCAAGGTCGTCTTGCATTACGTGGCGCTGGTCGAATATGGGGTACGCTAGGGCTACGGTAGACGGAGGGAGATCATGCAAGGAAGGCGATGTACGGAGGCAGATCATGGAGGTGGGCGCACACCACCAAGGCCAACGGATTGTCTATGTGCAGCGACTTTCTGCGAACCAAAAGCAGAATCAATAGTCTTGATTGAGTTTGATGTTCAATCACGGAGGAATGGACGAAAGCGAGATGGACTACTCGTGTTCACGATGCCCGCGTCCGCTAGCGCAGCCGGTTACCCAGCAACGACCCGTGTTTACCTACGCCACTGCACCCGGCACGAGCAACGCACCGCAGCCTCGACCGCGTCGCCTTCTCTATAATGCCCGCCATCCGTCGGATATAGCCAAAACACGTTTCGACATTTCTTTCTTCGGGTCCCGTCTGGCCCTGCTTGCGCCTTCGCCTTTTGCGCATTCGATTGTTTGTTAACGGCCTCTCACCATGACGACGCCGGCGCCCGCGGGTCATCGACGCAATAAGTCGTCGTCAGTACTCAAGTCCATTATGGTGTCCAAGGGCCACAAGCGCTCGCCGTCTGATGGTACGGCGCTGAACGGCGCGAAGCCGGACGCCCCCTCGTACAATCCGAACGCTTTCGTCGGCGCTGGGGCGCCGCTGCTCCCGCCGGACCATCCGCATAGCCAGCTCAGAGCTGCCGCTCGCACGCAGAACATTCCTACACAACAGCCTTCGTCACCTCGGAAGTCGCAGCAAGAGACGAGGGGCAGTCCGACCAAGAGCCTGCACAAGAAGACGTTGAGCTCGGTGTCGCTCCGGTCGTTGGGCCGAGACAAGGAGAAGGACAAGGACAGTAGGACGAGGGAGCCGAGTCGGACACGGGGCGAGGACATGGCCAGAAGCCCCAAGAAGACCAAGTCGTCGACCAACCTAGCTGGTCTCTTCGGCAAGGCCAAGCAGACGAAGGAGGCCAAGGAAGTGAAGCAAGCCCAAACGCCGGGGAAAGACAAGGAGAACAGCACGCCACCCAGCTCCTCGAACGCCTTCGAGCCGCCGCAGACTCCCATCTGGGCCCAGTTCAGCTCGCAGCAGCCGCTGCAGGAGATTACCACCACTAGTAAAGTCCCGCTGAACGACCGACGGCGAAGCGTCGAGGAAGAGATCGCACTCTACACGCCTGCCGACTACTCACCCTCCAAGCAGCGCAATTTCTTCGACTTTGGCCAGCCCTCGCTACAGAAGAAGGGTCCTGCAAAAGAACGCCCGAAGTCCGTCTTCCTGCCCACCACCACATCGTCGACCTCCCTGTTCGAGACACTGACCCGTAAGAAGAGCGGTGATCGTGTGCCGCTAGGCGATACCAAGGGCAATGAGGGGAGGGTCAAGGAGAGCACATCGTCAAAGAGCATCTCCACCGGTGGGCTGTTGGGGCGTACCAGTTCGGAGACCGGCAGGGAGAGCCGCAACAGTAGCCCGAAGAAGGCCGCAGATGCGAGCAAGAAGCCAAATAGAGTCATGGCTGCCGTCGCTGCGTTCAATGGCAAGTCGAGGCACACTGGCGGCACACCCACCACGTCACCTACCAAGCTCGACCCCAAGGTTGTCGATGCTGAGTTTGAAACTGTCTTGGTAAGTTACAACATATAATCATTTCTCGACCAAGCTAATGTTCGCTTCAGGAGTCGAGAAACATTCCCACTCACCAGCGCGCCGCCATGCGGACGCTGAAGCTCGAAGTCAAGGCCGACTTCGTCCGAACACACAAGTTGGACACTCCTCAAGCGTCACGAGCGCCATCGGCCTACTCTACAATGGGCGCAACAAACGGGAACGAGGCGAGCAAACCAACGTTGACACGATCTGCCAACACGAATGATGGGTCTATGGAGGAGACGGCACATTCGCAGACGTCCAAATCAACCGAATCATCAAAGCGTGAGCGTCCACGAAGCAGGACCTTCACCTTCAGCAAGGGTGATTCCCCGACCAAGAAACAGAGGGCAGACGCTGCTTCTGCTAAGTCGGCCATTATTCCCAAGTCGCCGTCTTCAAGATCGCTGGTTTCAAACTCCTCACAAAGGTCCGTCTCGAAGGGCTCCAAGTCGGTGAAGCCTGGCGAGTTCATCACGTACATGAAGAAGACAACGAAGCCCCAGGATGTTGAGGTCGGAAAGCTCCACAAGCTTCGTCTCCTTCTCCGAAACGAGACTGTGGACTGGGTGAACCAATTTGTGGAGGAGGGCGGCATGACTGAGCTTGTTGCTCTGCTGCACCGCACTCTGGAGGTGGAATGGCGCGAGGAACATGAGGATACCTTGCTCCATGAGGTGCTGCGATGTCTCAAGGGCCTTTGCACAACGGACTCTGCACTCAAGCAGTTCGCTGGCATCTCTTCGACGCTTTTCCCGGCATTGCTCGCAATGCTCTTCGACGAAGAGCACAAGGGGCCCAGCGAATTTACCACGCGCGAGCTCGTCATTCAAATCATCTTCTCCTACATCTCCATGGCACCGGAGTCAGACCTGTCCTCACGAGCAACCGAGCTGCTAAAGTACCTCAAGGACCCAGTCAAGGAGAAAGACTCGTCGACCATCCCATTCATCCTCCAGATGCATCAATCTCGCCCCTACCAGGTGTGGTGCAAGGAGATCACCAACGTCACCAAGGAAGTATTCTGGATCTTCATCCACCACCTCACCGTCGTCCCACTTCCAGCCATCTCCTCCGACCCTCCCAAATCCTACGCAAAAACGCACTTTCCCGGCCAACGAGCCATCGTGCCCGCAGCCCCCTACGTCGGCGGCGTAGAATGGGATGCCACCAATTACCTCGCCACCCACCTCGATCTCCTCAATGGGCTCCTCGCCTCCCTCCCTTCCCGCGACATCCGCAACACTCTCCGCACTGAACTCAAAGTCTCGGGGTTTGAGAAGGTCATGGGCCACTTGCGCACGTGCAATCCAAAGTACTACGGCGCTGTACATGATGCTGTTCGAGTGTGGATCGGTGCTGCTATGGAAGACGGCTGGGAGATTCGCGATGTGCGTATGGGACCGCCGGATGGGAAGCCCGGAGTGGGAAGTCCTATCAAGCAGAGTCCTAAGAAGAAGGCGGAGTTGGCGCCGCAGATTCAGGCGCCCAAGATGGATGTGGGGAGTCTGGGGTTGGGGTTGGGATTTGAGAGAGAGGCGCCCGGCGCGAAGGGAGATGACTTTTGGATCTGAGGGATGATCGAAGTGGACTCACGGGTTCGGTCTCCGGCAGTACGTCCGGTTCGCAATCCAATCTTTGGATACCGGCATCATCCTTCGCCTGGCAGCAGTCTTATCGACCAACATGGACGCGAACCGGACCACCGAGGATCCTTCTGGTCGCCGACATCCGTCTTGACTAACCCTTTCCTCGATGTACATTGGATCCCCCTGTTCCCCACATCTCGCCAATTCTACCAGTACATTCATCTTCCAACCACTTGGTCGACGCCTGGATTGCCTAATGCCGGGATCTCTTTGGATACGAACACGGCGTTTCTCGGATCCTTTCCATCTCATCATTTCATCATCTCATCATCTCCTTGTCCGCACTCCTTCTTCCCCTTCCATCTAGGGTCTTTCTGGACACGACGGGGCTAATGACACGAACACGCTGACGAACTGCTACGACTGGCTATGAAAGATGGAAACAAATTTGCATTGCTGGTTGGGTTTACGACATTTTATTGTTTTCTTGTTCTCGGTTTGTGTTTATAGGGGTGTTACTGGGTGTTTTCGGGATAGGTATATGAAATAATGAGTGCTTTTTTGGGTTTTCATACATGTTTTGGTTTGTTGATGTGTTGTGTGTGTTGTGTGTGTTGTGTGATGAGAAGAGGGGACTAAGTTTGATGTCTGATGTGAGATGTGTGATGTGCCCGTGTTGAGTATGAACAGATTAAGTCTATGATCGTCCCATAACAAGGGATAGATGAAAGACGATGGAATGGGTATCATAAAAGTCGAAAAGAAAACGCCATACTGCCCACGCTTCATGCATGCAAAACCCAAGGCCCACCTTGCCCAGGTAGTCCTGCAACCCCAATCCCCATCCCTGACTCAACTCTTCTTCCCCTTCCCCTTCCTCTTCTTTCCAACCTCCACACTACCCCCCTCCACTTCCCCGTCCTCCAACCCCAAAACCTCATTCCCCCGCATCTCCTTCAGCTTCTCCTGCCCCGAGATAAAGAAACTCAAATCGCGATTCTGCTCCTCCAGATCCACGCGCTGGGCCTCGACCTCTTTGACCTTATCCTCGGCGTCCTCGGCTTTCTTCTCTAGATGCTTGATACGCATCAGAAGGCTCTCGTTGATCGTTTGTTCTTCCTTGAACTGCTTGGTCAGTTTGCGCGCGAGATCGGTCGCGGAGCCGGCTTTCGCCGCGTTCCGAGCTGCTTCCTTTTCGAGCGCGGAGATGGTGTCTTGACAGGTTGTGTACTGCATCTGTAGTTTGTCGAGTTGCTGCGTTATGGCTCCTACGCTGCGACTTGCTTCATCTGCGGACGAGGCGGCTTTGGCGGCTTTGTCTACGGCGCGCTCGACCTGTTCCTCGAAGTAGGCGCGTTGAGATTCGAGTTGCGACGTGAGGAGGTAGGCGTATTCCATGCCCATGTTGTCGAGTTTCTCGCGCGGCACGGTGTCGTTTGCGTAGCCCGTCATGCCGCCGCCTGCGAAGGGGGATGCATGTGCGGAGGCGGGCAGATCGACAAGTTTGCCGTCGGCTTTGTTCTGGATGAGGCGGTGGACGTAGCCGTCGCCTGCGTAGTCCCATACATGCTGGGTGACGACGTCCATGGCGTAGGTGTGGCTGGTAGCTTCGTAGTGTGCAAAGGCGTGAGCGCTATCGTAGCGGCCGCAACCAATGTTGCCACAGATGAGGCAGATCCAGAGATTCTGTGTAGATCCGCAGACGGAACACTCGTTATCTGGGGACTCGCCATTGAGACTGTGGTTGTGCGAGGTGAAGGCGTCGTTCTGCGTGTAGCGGCAGACGGGGCAGCCTGAGCCGCGCCATTTCTCTAGACAGGCGCAGTGGAAGACGTGTTGGCAGAGGATGGTCAGGAGGCCGGTTGTTTCGTCCATGCGCTCGAGGCAGACGGGACATGTGGGGAGTTCCACGAGAGAGGGTGTAGGAGGTGCGAGCGGTTTGGCCGTGAGGGAAGAGGAGAGGGAGAGTGGTTCTGCGGGTGAGGGGGCGCTCGATCCCGATGCGAGGGGTGCCGTAGGTGCAGTTGCGGGGGCGGGCGTGAAGGGATCGTTGGTAAGGTCAGGGTAAGAGGAGGGATCGCGGTTGGAGGCGTCGGATTGGAACGTAATAGACTTGACGAAGACGACATGGCAGTACTCTGGCTTCGAAAAGTTAGCTTGGCCAAACCATATCCGGGGGAGAAGAGGGGTCTTACCTCCATGCTATTGAAGGTCTTCCCATTCCACTCCTTCCTCCAAGCCCGCGCCTTCGCCGCCTCGCGAAATTTCATCAAAACCATATACTTGTTCGCTCTCGCCGTCCGTATGAGCCGGAAGTGACTGACAACTTCCCGCGTCTGCTCGCCCACGAAGCCCAAAAGATCCGATGGTGTCATGTACGATGGCACGGCAAGTATACACAGCGTCGTGCAGTCCTCCTCCCTGAATTCGGTGCCATCACCGTCACCATACAAGCCAGGCGTCTCTTGACCATCGCGATACAAATGTACTACGCCCCAGCCAACGTCCGTGTCCTTTGCCTCCGAGGGTATGTATTTTCCCTTAGTAGCCAGGCCTCCCGAGCTCCCCGCCGGATGCTTGAGCGATTTCGCGCGGGGTCTCGCCGTGTCGTCCTCGTCGCTGGCCTGCATGTCGATGCTCAGGATAGAGATGGTATCGAATCGCCAGTCCTTGGTCACAAAGCTCTGGGTCCGCGTGTGGGCCGGTCGCGCGGGAGGCTTGACGAGCGGCACGGGGCTGCTGTGGTGCTCCGAGAAGGAGGGTCGTGTGCGGTGGCTGTATCGGCGCGAGTTTGTCGGCCGCTCCCGGGGGTTTAAAGGCCGCTCGCGTGTGCTTAGCGAACGTTCGCCGTGTTTGGAGGTATGGCTGACGTCGCTGGAGGATGCCACAGGCTTTAGAGTTCTACTGTATTCGCGCTGTGGCGGTGCGGGCGTGGTCCAATTCGTGGAGCTGTGAGCCGGAAGCTCCGATGTGAAGATGTCGGCTTGCGGAGGCGGGGTGTAGCTTGTCTTCGGCGAGGAGCGTGACAGATGGAGCTCAAAGGCAAGATGAAAGAAGTATGCCGGCATCAGTGGTGAGTTCGACATGTAAGCATCGCCCAAACGACGTGGCTGGTTGAGCTGGATGACTGTGTGGAGATGTGCATGCATTGAAGCTCGTTGCGGCTTTGTGGCGTTGGTCGTGGCGGGGAGTGTGGCGTAATTACGTCCGCCTGCCGCTCGCTGCTAAGCATACCACCTACAATCACAAAACAATGGCACAAGAGCATTGATCGTTTCAACAATTGTTTGTCTTTCATCCAGTTCGTACAATACCGCAACATGAGATGATCGCGATAAGTCCACTGTCTACGTACTAAAAACTTGTCCGAGGACAGTGCAATCAATAATCCAGCCTAACCCAGGCATGCCGTGGAAACGCCATAAATATGCAATGCAGCCCACAAACGCCCGTTCCGTATGGGGATATACGCAAAGACAAGTCCACAGGCCGAAGCCGATGCAGAACAATAATCCGAAAATTCTTTAACAAGAGACATGTCCGCCATCGAGACAAGATATGTCGACATGGAAATGGATAAGGCCGTAAAGTGAACGCCAGAACCACCGTGGGAATCTCGCTTTTAATGACGTGTCAAGGAATATGCCGTTATGCCGGGTGAACCTGGGGTATAGTCGATCATGTAGCGTCCGTCTCCGCCGGTATGAGATCTTCCACATCTTCCGTTTCTTGTCCTTTCGAATTCACCACTATTCTCCTTCCTCGCTGCTCAATCGGGACACCATCGCGTGAAGCAGCAAAGTCCAGAACCTGTAGACACATGTAAGCTTGGTGAAGGGAAAGGTGGGATTAGACACCACTAACCTCGATATAAGTCATGTTATTCCGCTGGACCGCGGCGACGCACCGTCGTTCGTTGAACTTGACTTGCCAGACACCGCTAAGATCCGTCAAGAGGTCTTTCACGAACTCGCCCGTCCTCACATTCCACATCTTTAGTGTGCGATCTGAGCCCGAAATCACCTTTTGCCCGTCGTGCTGGAAGCAGGTGATGGCTCCCGTGTGCGCACAAAGTCTGCTCTTGCATTGTCCGTTTTCCGGATCCCAGATACGTAGCGTGGAATCCGCCGCCGCTGAAACGAGTCGTCCATGGCTCAGATCCAGCAGACCGACAAGCGAGGTATGGCCTTCCAGTGTGAACAAGCAGGCGCCCGTCTCGAGGGACCATACTTTGACCATGTTGTCCATGGAACCACTGATGCAGCGGTTGCGTTCAGTGTCCAAAACCACGCTGTAGACCTTCTGTGAATGTCCTTGGAGACGGTGCAGGACCTCACCAGTAGAGATCTTCCACACGCGGACATTGCAGTCGTAGCTACCGCTTACAAGTGTATCGCCGTGAGCAGCAATAGCCCGCACGGAGTGGTGGTGTCCGGTAAGAGCGCGAACGAAGTACGGATTGTCGTGGTCGTTAGCAGGTGGGCCCGTTTGCATGATGCTCTTGTCGCCCTGCTTTGGGAGTTTCCAAACACGTAATGACGAATCCCGAGACCCCGTGATGATCAGTTCTTCCTCGGGCATCATGATGGGCTGGCCATCAAGCGTTTCGCCGATTTTGGTCGGCTTGAGAATGACCAGGCATCTGACCGTGGATGTGTGACCATGGAACACCTGGGTGCACTTGCCCTTCTCAATATCCCACACACGCACCGAACGGTCAGTCGAACCGGAAACCAGAGTATTGCCCTCATACTGCAGAGCCCACACGCCACCCTCATGCCCTTCAAGGCGGCTGCGGAGGGCTCCTGTCTTGGTGTCATAGACATTGATATTGGTATCATCGCTGCCGGTCAGGATCTTGTCCGTGTCGAATTGCAAGCAAGTCACCACATGGCGGGCATGTGCTCGGAATGCGATATGCTTAGGCTTTGTTTCCACATCCATCCAACTCTGTCGGATGAGATGGTGTCGCTGATACAAGGACTTGAAAAGATGTATTTTTCGAAGACTGGCAAGGCCGATGTCAGGTTCCGGGAGAGCGTTCCTGGCGTGTCTGGCACTTTCAAAAGGCCCTTGTTGAGGTACTGCGGGGCGCGAATGCGAGATGACGGACATCTTGGACGATGACGCCTTCTTCCGCTGCTTCTTGGAGCCATTGTGCTTGCTGTTAGCTTTCCTCTTTTGTCGTGTTGAAGATGAGCGTGTTGTCGCTCCATCGACGTCCATGATTCCAAGTGCGTTCGGACCAGAAAAGCCTGGCGAATGTACATACTCTGCCTTCACGGGAGCTGGAGTGCCACGTAAATCACGCTCGTAGCTTTCTGCTTCGTGTGGGTATTGCCATCCCCAACCTTCTTCGATTGCCCGATCCAGCTCATTCTCTGGTAGAACATACCCGTCCTTGTCCAACAGCTCTTTCCAGGCTCCTTCGTTGGTGTCTATCATCTCCCTCCATTTCCGGGAGACCTGGGCGGCACTACACATACTCTTGACGTCGAGATAGCTAACAATGTTGAGGCTGAGTTCAGTGGGAAGCAAGGCGATGAAGTCGCACTTGAGCGCCGGATTGACAACACTGGCCACGAAATGGAGTGTTGGTTTGGGACACCTGCGAAGAAGTTGGAACATGACGTATGTCTTCATCTTCTCCGGCATCGCGTCGAAGGAATCCAGCATGTTTGGGACGTCCATGATAGAGGGTGTCAGTAGCTGGGGATTCAGACTGCTCTCGTGTCGTGCGTCGGGCATATCGATTCGTGCTGGCCAGGGCGGGAACATTGCATTAGTCGCACTGCGCTCGTCCAGACTCCCTTGCGATATATCAAGGCTAGATACGTCGTGAGATCCATCATCTCGGCCGTCTCCTGCAAACACAGGGTCAACATTAGGCTGCTGGGCCAAAGTGGCGGCGGCTGTAATAGGAGACAAACTTGGGCTCGGCAAACTAGCATCCTGGGCAGCCAGTGTATCCAGAGGCGCTGGTGTCGGTCGTCCCGCTTGAGTGAAGGATAGGTCGCTGGCGGCAAAAGGACCTACGGGTTCTAGGTCGGTGTCCGCAATGGGCGGGGTCGCTGCAATGCCTGGGCCATCCACTACTGCCGTGGAGAAGGCGTGTTCATCTGGCATCTGATCATGCTGTTGGTCTGCGGTGTACTGCTTACTGTTCGAGGGGCCACCGAACGACTCCTGGAGCTGCCAAGATGGGGGTGGGGGCTGCCTTCGAAACTGGTGCGACGAGGACCTAAGGCAAGCACGTCTCGTGCTGACAGCTGCTCTGGGTACTTTGAAGGAGCCTGATCGGCCAGCATCGGTATCTGGCGTCGCCGGTATGTCTTCCGTGTCCTCCGGCGTGAAGGTCGGAGCCAGCTGACCGACGGTTCTGCCTTTGTATTCCGGGATCGACATTCGCGGCTTCTTGCTTCGCCGTTGTAGACTGGCGATTTCGGCAGCCTCGGAGATGGATATGGGGTCGGGAGACGAGGATCGCTTTCGTCGACCGGACATGATGCGTAGCGATGGGTGAGGTGCCGTCGTGTTTGGTCGCTTCGTGTTGGGAGTCGCGAATTCGTGGTTGGATTCGAATGACGAAAAAGTCCGGAGTTTCCCGTTGGAAGCTGCGAGGTCGTTGTGGAGATTCTTGTGCTAGAGGCATGCGTGTCAGTCGAATGTTCAATGGGCGGGCCTTTCACCATAAAGCGAGGCAGTCACCAGCCTGGCATATATCTAGCGTACCTCTACTATGGTGTCCACCACATCCTCGGCTTCTTCGAAGTAAGCCTGCGCGTCGCCAGCGTCGAAGCTGAACTTCCGGATGTATTCCGGAGTTCGAGCGTTGGCGAGCGGGTACTCCTTGGGATCGCGTTCGCTCAGCTTCCTTGGTGGCTTGAACACGATGGGCGGGTACTTTGTTGTGGTGGTCGTAGTGGTCGTGACGATGGTGGTGGTCGTGGCGGGTGCTATTGAGAGGTGGGCCATGGTGTGAGCATAGGGGTCTACCTCGTGGGTATGCACCGTGGTCGACCTGAGCTCGCTTCCGAGGTCCGGACAAGCCATGTTACACGAGCCCTCAACGACGACGAAGAGCCCCTACGGGCAAGTACAAGAGGGTGTGACGTTCTAGCTGGCAGTCGAGGTGATTTGCACTCGGGGGTGGGTGACGTTGGGAGGGTCTGGCAGGGCAAGGCGCGAGGTAAACACGGCGAGAACGCGCAGCACAGGACTCCAAGCTCAGCAGGACATGAGGAGACTCGGCAGGGTGGATGCAACGGCGGAAAAGGTGCTGGAGCTACGGAGCTCTGGAGTAGCTCGTATGGCGGCGTGGGTAGAGGCTGGTCGAGCGCTCGTGTCCCTCGGGCAATCACGCTGACAAGAGGCGAAACAGGAGACGGCCGGCAGAAACACACGATGCCGCTGTCGAAAGACGGCACCACGGACAAGCGATGGTCGAGTGAGAGTGGAGTGGAGGTGGACAGCAGCGGGTGCCAGGCCGTCAGCGACTCGAGGGTGCGGGTGGATGGGTGGGTGGTGAAGGTGGTGGTGGTGGGGGAAGCTGCGAGCGAGGTTGAACGAGGAGGGCTCGGCAACTGGGGGAAAACCACCCAAACCACCTGCCACTGGCTGGCTGTGGTCCGGACGCCTTGCCTTGCCTCCGCCGCCTGCCACGCCCGCCATTTCAATTTTCTGCGCACGGGATATTCCTGCGCGTGTACACGATGATGCCTTGTGCTTGATCACGGGCGCGGGTGCTGTCTATGGAATTGCAGCCTCCATCGCCTTGACGCGCCTCGTCGTCAATGCCTTGCTGGTAGGCAGTGGCCACCACCATGAGCAACCCAGCACCGCGCAGGATTCCTCCAGCACCGCGCAGGATTCCTCGTTGCATGCACAGCTTCTCGGCGCACCTCCTCTTCTGTGTCCTCGGCGGCCTGTTGGACACGCTGCTGTCTCCGAAGTGCTTCGGATGCCCGCACGGCCGTTGGGTAGCGTGGCGACGGCAGGCATCCCCAAGTCTTTGTCTCATAATACTGGAATTGCCGCCATCACGACAGACGACCGCAAACCGGGGAACGACAGCGCACCCTCAGCGAACGATCCGGACGCAGTGGCGAGCAATATGCAGCAGCTATCTCGAGCTGGCAGTCGATATATTGCAATGCGCCACCGAGCCAATCGGCGCCTTTTTCCTCCAGGACGAACTTTGTGCCATCTACTTCGCATCTACTTCACATCTACTTCCCAATAACCACTCCATCTACTTCAAAGTTTCTCCGACGTTAGCTGGAGCGTGCTGCTTCCTCCTCTTATTGCCTGTCAATGTAAAGTCTTACGGCGTGACACCTGACCACACGAGGCATTCGTCTCGATGCTGACAGAAGGGCCAGCTGCGTAAACTGCATCTCAACGTGTTTTCCTGTCATAATCGTGGCTCGTTTGTCTTTTAAAGATCGAGATTTGCCTCGGTTGCCTCTTCTATATCGCTTGGCCTATTAGCCGTAGTGGCCGGTTTTCCCTGAAGCGTAGATGTGTGTTGATAGACCTGTTCGTTGTCGCTGATGGTGAGTGAAGGCTAGCGAGCATTGGTACATCTGGACGATGAGCCGTGAAGTGAGCCTCGAAATTGTGCTGTAATCATGGGTTGCAGCTGGGTTTACTGGGATGTGGCATCAGCATACATTCACTCACCCATGAGAGATGCCATCCCTATTCGATTTTACCTACCCAGAGATTGGAGACAATGCCAAATGCCCCAACCCTTTACTTTAGCTGCACCCTTGAGCAAGCTGCCATCCCATACGTTCAATTTACGACTGAATTCCGCCCTTCCCATCATGACCTCAACCCAAGCCAACTCCGGATGCGACACCTCGACCACTTGGGTCGCAAGTATACAACTCACCGGAAGCAGCCTCGCTGCTCTCTCCTCCAATTTCTCTGTATGATGAGATCGCAGCGTATATTTCTCTCGACATTGATGAGGTGCTGTCGGTACCTTGTTCCGACGCTGCCCGTTGCTCCTTCCTCAACTCATTGACCGCCTCAGCCAGGAAGTCACGGACTAAGAACTCTTTCACCTGGCCTCTGTACCCTCACCTCAATCCTTCTTCACACCTCCCATTTGTCCTGCCCAGCACCTCTCCACATTGTTCCCTTCGGGCAAGCGACGACCAAGTGACATTACGATGGCAAATGCCCACAGGCTCACAAGGCCGCCGCCGAGGCCAAAGCCAACGCCAACGCCAAATTCCGCAGCTCCAGGACCTGTGGCTTCGAGTCCTGAAGCGGTACATCGGCCAAATCGCCCATTAACGAGGAGCTGTCGCCAACAGCCCGGACCTCAGACACTGGAGCTTCGCCCGCCAGTCACAACCGCCGATCAAAACGCACCATCGACGGGCCAAGCAGTCGCGATCTCGCAAACCCAAAGCATGGAACTGGTCCAGACGTTCGTCTATTCTAGCATCAGTGCCATCCTCAACATGAGGCAGGTGCTCCCGAAACAGCACTTCCGCCCGATGTACTATGCGTCCATCAATCGGCACTGCTCTTATGAAAATTTCACATCTGGCGCGCAAGAAAACTTCCCGAGCGACAGTGACCGACGCCCCCCCGGGAACGTGATGAATGTGCTCAAGCGAGGTACATTGGGCCCTGGCGATCGAATCATCAAATGGCTTGTAAGTCGACCTAGCGCGCTATCGTAACTGGTTTGTGCTAAACATGCAAAGGAGACTGGTGTATTCGACGCTATCAGACGTGGATATCTAGAGCAGTTGCAGCTCTCTATACATGAAAACCCTGGCAATCCTTCAGACGTCCTGGAGATGTACAGCTTCAACTTCCAATATTCCAACGTGGAATCGGGCAATACACAGCATCGCATTGATGTGACCATGCAAGGCCCCCGCCATTCAAAGGTTAGCTTGGTTGACGCCCGGCGAGCATTGAACGATGTCATCCTGCAGTTGATCAATCTAAATGGCATCATGCCAGCTCTCCCAGCGCGTCAAACCATAATGATGCATCTCGTGTACAACGACAGATGCCCATGGGATTTCAAAGCCGAAGGATTTCGACGAGTCTCTGTGCAAGACCAGGTTCGATTCCCGTCCCAAGGGTGGGAGATGCAGACGGCTAACATGGGCCAAATGCACACTGGGTGAGTGTTTCGAGAGTATGAACACTACTCCAGACACTCTTGCTAACCAGTCATACTTCATAGACTGCAGACGGTCAAATTGCAGGTGCTGTACACAACCCAAGTCGGAGGCATATCCAATGATAACGATAATGGCGAAGTCGTTGTATTGCCTGAGAACTTACAGTACGGCTTGCCAATGAGCAGACTGGAACTCCACAAGACCGATCCCACTTCACCGGATGTTGAAGCATCCAGCCCTGAATTTGGAAGTGCGCAGACTGCTCAGACTGCTCAGACGGCAAGCGACGTACAGGAAGGAGCATTCGGGTCTGCAACTCCAGCCACTTTTCAGAACCCGCAACGACTGCAGTCTCAATCGCATGGTCAGCGCGGCGACAGTGTTGCCCAGAAAGCTCTTCAGGGCTGGGTGAGTAGCTTTGCTTTCATCCTTTGTTCTTGCACTCTTGTTGACATTGCTTGTAGCAACAGGGTTCGCAGATCGGGGAGGTCCAAGAAACACAACAAGTACAGCATCCACATCAACCTGTGCAGCGTATCAAGTTCTCAGATGCTACCATTAGAGCCCTGGATGCACAGAGGAGCCTTCAGCTTCCAGCGCGGACAACCTTACTTGGTCAACCAGTGACAGATACAAGTACAATACGCTGCGAGTGTGGACACGATGCTCCAGAGGGACAATTGGTTGGCACTGACACGACGCCTGGGTCAATTCACATGCGCTAATCCAGATAGGTTCTCTGTTCCTTTTGCGTGAACTGGCAGCATCTCCATTGCTATGGTTACATCGACCCCACCCTCGCCATGGCTCCCCTAGAGCATGTGTGCTACACATGCCTCCTTGCTGACAAGGCACTGGATCTTTCGGATATGGGTTATCGCGCGACGATACGCCGAATCCTCTACCATCTTCGGAAGCAGGAGCAAGCCACGGAAACACAGCTTGTCAGCGTTCTAGGTGAATTCGCTAATGATTAGGTACTCATTGTATATGACTAACAAGGCTAGGATGCACGCGAAGCGACATTTCTAGGCCGCTGAAGGAGCTGGCCCGCAAAGGCCTGGTTGTGGTAGCGAAAGGCTCAAAGCAAGACATCACGGCAAAGATCACCATGATTCGGTCCAGAGAAGCTCAGTCCAAGCTCATGACGGAGTATTTCGACCCTATACATATGATTGGACCATTCGTAAGCTCATACATCCTCGACCAAAGCACAACACTGATCAGATTCTGTGCATAGGTCGAAGGCGCCCGCAACATCATCCAGCCTGCTTCTTTGCCGGTGCAGACACCTAGACCCAAGCGGAAGCGGTCACGCGAGCGTCCATCACAATCCAGCGAGTCACACAACCCGAACAAGATCCAGAGGACGGAGGAGGCTCTGTCCGTTGACTTGGCAGACTATTTCACGCCGACGACCAAGGGCAAATTCACTTTTTACTGACGGCACTAGGTATCAGATCCGTAAATGTCGCCCAAGTACGGCCGGAACATAAGAGGCGGCGGTGTCACGGCCCTAGAAGTGAAGAGATGGGTTGGGAAAGAGATGCATATGTTCATCAAGAGCCATGTTTACTCAAATTGCGACCGGGTGTATGATTTTAATGCTATCAGACTCTCAATTGCGAAGCGGCGGGACCATCTTGGCACATCTCAGACACACAGGAATGCAATCTAGTACCGATATCAAGCTATGGCCTAGTATTCTTCTCTCCGCCTTCATACGTGTAAGGGGTAGATATCGATGTTGACATTCTGCGACGCTGCTCGGGAGGAAGAGGACCAGGGCAGCGGGCGCACGGTTCGTCTGAACAACGAGGCTGACCGACCAGAGATCACCCCTCTCCCCAGAATATTGACGCGAGAATGAAACAACAAGGCGGAAAAAGCGATGCATGAGCAAGAAGCAAGGACGACGACCCACAATCTACTTGATTGGTGGCGTCAGCCAGTTACAGCTGCAAGTCATAGCTCCGTGCGCGATTCATGTCAACCTTGGTTTTCTTTTCGAACTACATACCACCGTCGCATCAGCGCTCCACCGGCGGCACAAGAGGCCGATACAGAATCGCTCTTAGACGTGCGGATGATAGGCGCAGGCGGTCCCTCGGCTGTTGTCGATAACAGATGACGTGGAAATCGAGCACCCTGGTTGATGATGAGGGGCTCGGCCGTGCAGTACCGGCCATGGACAATCACCCGCCTCGGTATCCACCCTCTGATGTGCTCGACACGCATGAAGTGCTCCGGGCGAGCAACGCAAGGCGTCGCTGATCCAGACGGCGCAACCCCAAAGGAGTTGTAGAGGAGAGCAATCAAACATCTTGGACACGGCATGCTCAAGTGGCGGGCGCCTGCGCAGGTACTTTATTAAAAGCTGCTGCTTGCTTCCGACGGTGCTCCGGTTGTGTGACGACCGAGGGCTTTGCTTCCCAAACGCGGATGGGGAACTTTGTTCTTCCTTCCAGCCCGCTGGACGTGGACTTGGACTTCGTGCGTGTATCTGTTTTCCGGGTCGTTGGGCTGTCCATGGCGATGAAACGAGCAGCCTGGATGCACTGTGCCGCTGGCCGTTGTTGTGCGCTCTGCGCTGCCACTGCTGTACTCGACACTGGACGGCGTGTGTAGCGGCCGCTGTATGCGTGGCAGAGTGCGACAACGACATGCGCGACGTCTCGATGCCGGGGTCCCTTGGCCTGCCATCCGAGCAAGCGCCTGGTGGGCGAGATGCCGCCAATCGCAACGCTAGCTGGTCATCTGTCCCCTGGATTCGCTACCGGGTCCACGCCGTCAATCTATGGCGCGGCGGGTGACGACCGTGCAGGCCTGACCGCAAGAAACTCCCTAGAGAATACGGCAAACATTAAGGTGTCGCCTCCTGAGCGCCTCCGCTGTGCCAGTCTGCAATCCGTCCCCTCTTGCTACTCATGCGTCCCCTGTGTTAGGTCGCGCAGCAAGACCTTTCGGACGCTATCAAATTCAGGTACCGCCGCGGGAAGCACAGAGCCTTGGGCACCCTCGACCACCCGTAGGCTTTCCACCACTTCCGACTCTCACGAGCACCGTACCGAAATCCACCGTCACCGTCATATGTCACCGGCTAGCCCGAGCGATCGAGTGGACGGCAGCACAATTAGGTCCCACCGCTGTGCCTGCCTGTTCTAGGACCAATGCTGTGCATAGCAGCCAACGTCTAGCGCATAGCCGAAGGGTACCGCGACTCGTTGCTTTTATTGTGTCGGTCGCAGTCCTGGCAGAAACGAGCTACCAACCTGCCGCGCCAACCGTCACCTCTGCTTCAAAATGGGTCGTCCTCGGGGATCCAAGTTCTTTTTCCCCATTCCTGGCCGCAAGTCGCACCCCAAGCTCGACAAAGTCGACAGCAACGACACTCTCAGCCCAATTCCCTCGAACTCCTCGCTTTCCCCGGTGTCTGAGTGGTCTCCGCGCTACAAAGAGCCTTCGACGCCGAACTACTCGAACTCGAAAGCCCAGCGTGTGTTAGGCACCGCAGGCCCACCCTTCCGCGCTGCGTCGAAACCACCGCCCGCCCCACCCAGCCCCGGATACATGACAATCGCCGTCTCGGAAGGCGGTTCGGAGTTTGATGATAGAGCCTCATCACGGACAGGAAGGAACGGAAGCCTCGCGCCGCCGCAGCGACCGAGTCTGTCGAACAGGGCATCGTCGAATATCTTGCCCGCGGAAATGGCGTACACCGAGCGGCGGGGCTCCAACTGCAGCTCGGTCAGTAGGCATCTGAATGCGCGCACCTCGAACTCGACCTTGCGTTCCCACTATGACGCCCAGAACTCTCCGCTGGCCATCTCCCAGCAGACCTCCGACTCGGCAGTCCGCGATATGGCGCTCCGCAAGGGCAAGCCTCAGATTGCAACGTACGCACACGACCACCACACGCCCAGCCCGCTCGCGCAAGAATTCTCGGACGGGGGAAAGAAGGAACAACGGAGAACCAAGCCTCCGCGGCTGGATCTGTCCAAACTCTTCCCGAAACCAAGGGGCGATCAAAAACGGGGCCACGGAGTACCAATGCTTTCACCAACGAAGTTGGTGAACTCTCCCACAGCAATGTCGACCATGTCGGAGGTCTTCCCTCGTCCCATGACACGCGAGCCCACCCCCGAAAGAGGGCATGCAAAGTTGACCAAGAGGCAGCCGCAGGCTCCTGTTTTTCAGCCCGCGAGGCCGACGTCACCTGCGCGGGTGCACAAGCGCGACGAGTACGACAGTGCCAAGATCAACATCCGACGACCGCCCCGCGGTATCCAGCATTGGTTTGATGGTTATGATGAAGACAGCGACGAACTGGACGAGGAGGAGCAGGCTCCTGTTGTCGCTCCGTCGCCCATAAACCCCACCAGCCTATATCCGGCTGCTGCACGGAGGAGCTCTTTGAAGACCCAACCCCCACGTGCATCACAGTACATTCAGGATTCTAGAAAGGGACACCACTTGTACGCAAATCTAGCCGTGGCTCACAGTCAGTTGTCTGTCCAAAGTCAGTCATCACTCGGTACTACTAGAACCAAGGAGTCGTCCATCTCGAAAGTAAACCTGCAGGATTCAAGCGTCTTGTCATTCTCCTCGTCAGAAGACGAGGACGAAGGTAATGCGCGCACCAAGCGCAAGGTATCAGTGCGCGACAGCATTGATATGTCAGATCTGCAGGGTGACATCATCATTGGACAGGCGCAAGCACTGGAGGTCCGGCCGCAGCACATGAGACGCCCGTCAGCCGGAAAGCTTAGTCTGATGTCTACCTCTACCAACACTGCGACTATCGAGATGATCTACACCCCAGAACCTTATATCCCACAACGATTTCCCAGATCTGTGAGCAGCACCAGACGATCAAGTCACCTGAGACAACCCTCGATCATACCTGAAGATGAAGACGTCCGTCCCAAAACAGCTACCGGACCACCCGTCTCGCCTTCTGCACAGAGCTTTCGAACCTCCAAGAGCGAACCGCGATCTCGTCAAGAAACCCAAAACCTGATGGCGGTCACGGCTGAAGAGATGGCACTGTTGGAGGCATTGCGAAAGAAACGGGCCGATATGGCACAGCAGAGTTGGGTGGAAGGCTATGTGACTGCAGTTAAGCAGGAGGAGGTACGCCAGACGACGCCACCGGAGACGAAGAACAAGTCTCATCGCACGTCAGGCTTCTTATCCACCGAGAGTCCGTTCGCTAGCCCGTTGCGAGTTGTGGAAACCAAGAAGGTCGCGCAGAAGTCCATTGCTGCTAGGCCAACGCCGTTGCTCGTCCCTACTCGAGGTCGTTCGGGCAAGTCGCAAGACTTGGGCGTTGGCACTAGTATGCTTCGCGATAGCTCGTCGTGCGGTCCACGGACTAGTCGCCAACTGTCTCCCATCAGCCTCGCACACCACCTGTCGCTGCCACTCGAGATCTCTCCGCTCGATCCCTTCCCCTCATCACCTACACAGTCTGCGAGTATCGCCTCGTTGACCACAACAAACCTCCCCTCCCCTCTTCCCTCCCCAGTTACACCCGGTCCGCGCCATGGCGAAGGCGATGTCCTCGTAAAAGTCGCTAGCAGTGAGCCATCATGCAACGGCGACGAGGAGGTTGGCGCACTCGAAACAGGCGTCATCGACGCACCCACTGGTAGCATCAGACCAGACGAAGCCGACAGTTCCCAACGTCAACGCCGCCGCACCGCCTCAAGTGGAGCCGACGTTCCTGTAGGACTCCCATTCAAGCCCAGCGTTCGCGAGCTAGGCGATCTCAACACTGTCTCCGAGGCCTCTTCCCCGGCCCCGAGCCTCAACGATACCTCCCCGTCTCAGCCAAAACTGCCGACGAAGACCCACCACCGCCAAAGCACGCTCTCCCTCTCTACTACCGCACTTCCGCAGTCGCGGCACACCAGTATCGCGTCGCTGCGTACTGCGTCGCCACATTCCCAGACTGAACGCAGGAGAACTGCAAACCGAGTGAGCAGTGGTAGCAGTGTCAAGCGGGAGAGTGTGGCTTTGGGGCCGACGAGTACGCGGTGTAGTGTGAGTGAGGATGTGCTTGCTGCGTGGGGGAGTCTGGGCGGGTTGAGGGATTATGAGAGGCCGAGGTATTGATGAAGATCCGCATCTTCCTGCCAAGTCCTTGTCATGTTTCTGTTATCTCTTCACCATTTGTATGAAGGATCCGGTGGAGCTTTGGTGTGTCTCCACTTGCTCTGTCTCTTTGTATCTCCTTTGGGGCCCTCAACGGGCTATGCACGACATCTTCCCTTTACAGCATTATCTTTTCGCGGGCTGATACCCGTTTAGCGTTCCCGCGCTCTTTTACCATGGCCTTTACATGAGCCGTCTAGTATGTTGTTTAACTCCCGACTTCTCCGTTTTGGGTTTATGGGCGAGCATGGCTGGGAACGATTTTCCTTTTGTGGATGGATATCTTTAATGGGTATTTGGTTTCAGGTTACATTTGGAATGAGATGGTATGGGGATAATTCTCCTTGGGTCTTTGGGTGGTGGGTATAGGATAGGAGGTGGGGAGGTGGCGTGCAGTTTGATACCTATGTAGCTTCTTTACTTGTGGTTGAGTTGATATGTATGGTCATATAATACAGTGGTTGTTGAAGACTCCGGATCTGAGCCCATTCACCGTGATTGATTGATTGATTGATCGATTAATTGCGCCAGCGCCGGAACCGTCTAGCGTCTTCGTCAAGTCTCATTTCAACATTCGAGTGTACACCACTCCCGCACTTTTGGACATCTACATGGCTACGGTCCACTTCGTATTACAAATCGGTGTACTCCACTTTCGTACATCGCGAAGCTTTTCTCAAGAGTGCCGGTAGCCAGGCCACGCGTACGATACACGTGTGGAGCTGGAGCTTGCGTCATTGGTCTCGACTACTTGATTGTGCCTTTGGGTCCGAACCAGACCGATCGTCTTCAATTCGTTCGTCTTCGATTAGTGCGTGGAATACTTACGATTCTAGACCGGCGTCTTACTGGGTTTACTACTCTAGCTGGAGAACAAGCACTCCGGGATGATGGGGGTTCAGCCCTAGAGCACGATTTGCTACTACTGACATACCGTCCTGGATCCGTACAGTTCTACCAGGCGGATTAGGTTATATCGCCTACAACGTAGTTGCTTATTCTCCCGGAGGGTAGGGTTCTACTTTCATCATTTAAGTTGCAGCTTCGACCTCAGTAGCGCTTTCCGCAGCACTCCGGCGCGTCGCGTCGCCGCGTTCGGCCGCCACTATGCCGTCATCTTGCCTTCCGTTTGTTGTCGTCACCTCACCAATGTTGAAACTTTGTCCCGTACGTCTGTCGACACAGAACTTGACTTGCCATCATTAGGGCTGCATCGCTTCCGCTCAGCATTGCAGCCGCCGTTCATTTTGTAACCTCACTTCCAATGTTCTCCCTACTGTTAATTTCTCTTTTTGCAACTCCTATATTTGCGCAAAACACTGTCTTGTATTCTTCAGCATCCGGTACTAGCGATTCATCGACCTCAATCAGTACAGCCTCCGTATCTATCGATACATCAACCGTATCAACTTCTTCTATGAAACCTGTTGTGGGGATTACGGGTCTTCACTCCACAAGTACGCAGACAACTACAACAGCATTCAATAGCGCCGCACCTCAAGCGACTAATGTCCAGCCATGTAACGGATACGTCGAGCTCTGTGATCGGAAATTGAGCAATGTGTCCCTTGTGGTCGCGCATAACAGCCCTTTTGTCGTGCTTCATAATGCGGCGAGCAATCAGGATCTGGGTGTTTTGACGCAATTGGGTGATGGGATTCGTGGATGTAAGTTCCTGAAACAAAGTGCCTTATGTGGGCCTACTTTTTCTAGCAAATGGCCGACTTGGTATCAGGATAACAATGCAACAGTGCTCAGACTAACCAACACATATAGTGCAATTCGAGACCCATTACCCCAACGCGACCGCCGGCCTGCGCCTCTGCCACACCTCCTGCGACCTCCTCGATGCCGGCCCCCTCGAAACTTACCTCAAAACAGTCTCGAACTGGCTCTCGGATAATCCCTATGAAGTCATCGCCATCATGATGGGCAACGATAATCGCGTCCCACCAAGCACCTACATCCAACCATTCGAAGATGCCGGTCTTCTTCCCTACCTATACACGCCACCAACCCGCAACCTTACTCTCTCCGAATGGCCCACCCTATCCGAAATGATCGTCCAAAACAAACGCGTAGTCGTCATGCTAGACTACCTCGCCAACCAAACAGAAGTCCCCTGGCTCCTCAACGAGTTCGCGTACCAATGGCAAACACCTTTTTCGCCGACCGATCCCGCATTTCCGTGCACTGAGCAGCGGCCGCCTAACCAGGCTGACGAAGTCTCTCGGGACAGGATGTACCTGATGAACCACAACCTCAATATCGATGTCCAACTCCTGGGTACTGACATTTTGATTCCGGCATACACCCTTCTGAACGAGATCAACGCCGTCTCGGGCAATGGTAGTCTAGGCCGAAATGTTGAGAATTGCACGGCTGTGTGGGGACGTCCGCCTAACTGGTTGCTCGTGGATTACTACAACTACGGCAACTTTAATGGGTCGGTGTTTCAGGTTGCTGCTACCGCGAATAACGTCTCGTATAATCAGAGTTCGTGCTGCGGTGGTACTGACCCGACGAATGGTGCAGGGAGATATTGGGCAATCTCGAGGCCGGTTTATTACTTTTTCGGTTTTGTTGCTGGTCTGTTTTTGGTGCTGTAAGCTCCGGGGTCGCACATTGTGGGCATTCTGGTCTTGTCCTTGTTGTTTGGGTCGCTCACATGCCGATGAGTAGGTGAGTAAAGTAATGTCAATTTACGTATTACAGAGACAATTAAAATCGAGAGCAGTTCCGACATTGGTAAATCAGCCACTGCATTATTTTCAACGTAAGCAGTGGGTGTGTTCTTACAAGCTTGTGCCAATGCGTTGATCCCCCCACATAAAATTATACGAGCCAGGCTACATCTGTCGCCAGCCGTAACCGACCTCTGTAGATTGGTTGTCATTCTTACGTCTCACAATTCCAAGATGCGTGTAAAATGGCAACTAATGCATTCGCACCGTCTTAAGCCATCCCTACGATGTCTCACCTGTCGCTTCAAATTGAGAGCGACCCTAAGTCACATTTCCACTCACTGCGCAATCAAATCGCTAGTATCCGGCCTTGTGAGGTATCACACTTGGGGCATTGTTTCCTTCTCTTGGACTCGAACTATTTCCATCTTTAACCAATTGCCGTTTGCCGTACGCAACGGCGTCTTCAATGGAGTCCTGCCATTGAAACATATCTACTTCGGTAGGAAATTGGATTTCGATAGTAGTGCTAGCAAAATCTGCCGGATACAACCTGAGCTTGCCTCGTAGGTCTCAGTTTTCACACTGTTCGTGCGTTGAAGTGTACCACTTACCAAGACAATCAGCATAACACATGTATAAATTTTCCAGTTTTATGCGGAGATTAAGGTATAGCAGGCTTGAGATAATTGACTCCTTCACCATGGGCGGATCCGATGCCATTTTCCCACGTCGGCATACGAGCAGTATCCTCTCAAATAAATACACGTCCCCCTGTAGAAGTATTGTCAGCTCCCACAAGCATGGTTGAGACATTTATTTCAATTACCAGTCTCTCCTCCTGGGAAATGGGATTGTAGAAATATTTCACATGTACACGAAAGGACCCATAACGGAGAAGCCTGCCAAAACTTTGTATCTCCGAGTCTTTACAATCCGTCAAGCACGATCTGAGGGGAACTAGAGGGACATCTAGCTCTGTATTGACCGGGCATAGATTCCAAGTCTCTACACCAGGCGCGGTGGCGTTCTCGAATCGGTAATGCTCGGCATTGCCTATATCGGCTCGGAATAATGGCAGTGCAATGGCCGATATCGCGGAGATTTCCGCAAGGCTAAGACCAGTAAAGACAGACCAAGCTACCGATCCGAGGCGGGATGTGGCGAAGGAAGTGAGGCTGTGGGCACGTCTCACTCTCCTGTAGACACGGGAATTATCTAGATCGTCCTGTAGGCGCACAGCCGATGTATGTGGTGTACCCTGGCTCGCAACGGGGGCAGAAGCGCCATGTTTGTCTTCGCTTGGTATGGAAGCTTTGACGTTGAATGCATCCTCGAGATCCCGAACTTTGGCTGCGAGAGCTTCGTTACTATTCAGCAGTGTTGTGACCTGGACCTCTAGTTTTTGTTGGAACTTTACAGCGGCGATATCGGACCGGCTGTTATTGCATACCAGCGAGGATATCACACAGTATTGAGAAACCGACCATTGGAAGATGTTTAGTAGTGCCGTTATAGAGTTCAAAAAGTATTGCAACTGATCGGCGATACCCGAAATCTCGTTCTTCTTTCTCACCCATAGCACCCGCTAACGTAACCCAAATTGCGCATTGCCTACATCTAGCGGCTTGAACGGCTGTAATAGCCCTTCAAGCCTAGAGAAGAGAAGGACACCGTCCGTGAACAGTACTACCAGGTGGTCGATTGGTACATAGCTTGCGCGAGCACTCGCCTGGGTGGCTGGCGTTGCTAGGTCTTCTAGCATTGATTTCAGGGGCGCCAAAACTGACTTGACGTGCAAAGCCTGGAAGTAGATAGTGTCGGCCAAATCGGACGCAGCTTTAGCGTCGGAAATGAGAGCGAAGACGATTTCGGCGACTTTTGTCGTGGCGGTTAGAATGCCAATGATAGAAGCGGCGACGCTGAGTGGGTCCATGGTAGCATATTTGTAGATCAGAATGAGACTGTATCACGGGCGATCTCAATGAAAGTGTAGCTGCCATGGAGCACACCAGGCTGCGAAGAGGTTGTGTCTCGATGCCGTGTCGGCTTGGCTGATCACATAACCTCGGGCGCAGTGCATGCATATGTCCGCATATTACAGCCTTGTGGCTGGCACTTCCGCTTTTCATTGGGCCAATGGTGTTTGTCATGAATCTCCTTCGATGCACCTCTCTTATCATTGAAGTCGTAGTCTCAAAGACTAGCGTTATTGCCCAAAACAGTCACGCTGGCTAATTCGTACCTTCGAACCCGAAATTGTGGTGTTTGGAGTCATGTTAACAAAGCAGTCCCGGTGGATCGAATATCTTCGTAGACGACGGAATTGCGGTAGACATTGCCTGATAGCTTCTTCCCGAGTTCCATTTGTAGTGGTGGTAGGCTTACTAATAAGTCGAACGACTTTTCCATCTCGTCTCAAGCCCAAACCGGATCAGCCTTTCAAGCAAAGCATTTAGATATCTTCGCACAAAATGAATTGAACTACTGTTTGTATGTGAAAAGCTAAAAGATCTTGGTGAGGAGAGTATAGAGCGCACGACGTTCGTCGAGAATGCCGGACCCTGACGCAATGCCCCACCAAAACCCCACCCATCAAGCCACCACGTGACAAAGCGTTCCCCTGCATTACCCAACTGGGCAACTTGTGCCTTGGCTGTGGAACGCAGATTAAATTCGGGCTTGGCGCACGGATGCTTTGTTGCCTTGGGAGCATACTTAGCTGCTTGGCGGATGGGAATGGCATATATAACTAACGGCTAATCATTGTGATGGTGGTGGCGCATGTGGGTGTTGCTGGGTATGGACGGCTACAGGGTAACATAGTGGGAGTAACTTGAAGTAGGGAGGAATCAGTCTCCCGATCTTAGAAAGTAAGTTCGATGTCATTGTGCGGCCAAAGTCACAATACTCTGCCTTCGCTGTAGGCATCGAAGTGGACCTTCAAGCCTGTGGAAAGGTATTGGCGCTTACGACATGTTGCTTGTCGTCGCTATCGGTGAGGAGGTTGAGCAGTTCGCCGTTCGAAACTAAATTTTTAGGAGTGGTATGGGTTTCACGTCGCGGACGAGGTTATGGATGAGCAAATTCCGTGGTCTCTTCCCGTTTCCTAGAGCATTACACCCGTTAGTACAACGTTGGAATGCGCATGACTGCCGTCATTATGCAGCCACAGCGCATGTTCCACTCTCCATTGGGGACCAGGCCGCGGAACGTATGCCCAAGCTTCACTTACGAGTCGGTCTTGAAAGGATGGTATTTATGCATTTCGGTAGGAAATTGTAGAGTGGAACAATGGAGAGATAAACCGAACAAGTGACCACAGGAACAGATCGTAAAACACGATGACGCGGGGTGAAATGAATGCGAGGAGACGGCCGAGAGATGATGAGGCGGGACCGATCAGAGGAACATCGGTTGCACAACACGTAAAGTCGCGGCTTCCTCTAATCCGCACGGCTTGGCATGAGACTATTTTGAGAAACACTAAGGCCCGCAAGGAAGTTGGGGGAACGTTGTGAAGGATGGGCGCTATTCGTGAGACTCCAAGAAGTTCACGGCGATAGTTTAGCAGCCTTTCCGTTGTTCGAGGCGGCTGTCGTCCTTGAAACGGATGCAGATTTCAAGTGCTCCGGTAATTCGGAGTGCTTGCAGATGCTGATGTGATTTTGTTTGGTTCTGAGAGGACCCGAACGCCTAAGTTTGATATCCCGTGGCTTGCGAACATTGTATGTAGTGTTGTCGGTCTTTTGGCCGCCGGACGTATCGTCCATGTGCAAACATTGAATCAGATAGGACTTCTGGTAGGGGCTCTTTGGCTCATTCTATACGCCGTGGAGCAGAGCTTCGGCCTGTACGTGCTGTGAGTACCCAAGCTTCAGATGGTTTCCAGCAAAGAGAGTGCAATTAACCGGGCGAGCGGTCCAGGAAGAAATCCGGGTTTGCGTTGTATACAACGAATATGACGCAACAATGAGTTATCCAAGCTTGATATCAGCGACGGAAAGTCTCTGATGATTTTGATAATCATAGTATGCGACAGGATGGGTTGCAGAGTACAGAAGGGAACTCGTTGAGGTCATTGCCAAGTCAGGAACTAGCTAAGCCTAATATGAAATAGCATGAGCTCAAGCGAGCCTCCCACAACTTCTCTCAGTGCTTAGAGTACGGCGTCGACAACAGCATAACTGTGGCCCATTTCGAACGTCTCCTTCTTTAATTTTTATTACTGCCTCAACGCCAACTGCTGAATAGCCTGCACTTCAAAATTCTGCTTAAAAATACCCGCAATGGCCGACCAGAAGGCGTCCAAGTACTATCCTGCTGAGGAAGAGGCCCAGCTAAAGAAGGTGCGTGGATGAACACACTCAATGGTGAAGTTCGAGGCTTCATCGAAAGGCGATGTTGTCCGGGCTTTGTGATGCAAAGTGAAGTTGACCGTATAATAGGCTCGCAAGACAGCACACCCAACCAAATACCGTGCTTCGCTTGCGCCTGGCACAGTGCTCATCCTCCTCTCTGGACGCTTCAGGGGCAAGCACGTCATTCTTCTCCGCCAACTATCTCAAGGTGTTCTTCTCATTACGGGCCCCTTCAAGTCAAATGGTGTTCCCATTCGGCGCGTCAACCACCGCTACGTCATTGCGACCTCAACGGTCGTCGACGTCGACGGCGTAGACGCCGAGGTCCTCGATCGTGTCAGCAAGGACGAGTACTGGGCTCGTGAGCAGAAGGAGAGTAAGGGCGAGGATGACTTTTTCAAGGATGGCGAGACGCCGCAGAAGAAAGAGATAGACCCGCAGCGGATCGAGGACCAGAAGAAAGTGGACAAGGTGGTTTTGGGAAATGTCCGAAAGACTCCTGATCTGGAGGCTTACCTTGCTTCGAGCTTCAGCCTGAGGGGTAACGAGAGGCCGCACGAGATGAACTTTTAAGGGCGACTTTACGAGCTTGTGACTTGAGAGTCGATTGATGGTCGATACCAGAACAACCCTGAGACCATCTTTCATGGATGTTAATAAATTTGGCAATTAATAGCAAAACCCTTTCGGAACTGGATGTTCCGAACCATAGATTGAGCGATACACTGTCTGCAATACACGATACCCATACAAACTCTGTGGGCAGCCTTCACATGCCCGCACAGCTACCGGATGGTACTGGTCTCGACTCTCGAGCACTTCATCCGTGGTAGGTACAAGAAGGACGGAGAGTGCAACATTACGATCACCCAAATCATGTACCAGCGTAACGAGCGCACAATCAGCCCACACCCTGCGGGTCATTGTGCTAGCGTTACCGCCTGGCTGGGACCGATTTTACTAGTACATAGGTCACTAGCGTAATACAATTATGAAGCTACAGCCTCAATACAATGCACGACTACCGTCGCTACCGTGTGCTAATATCGCCGGGTAACCGAGCTCCTAGTTATGGAGAAAACTCCCGTGACCATCGGACATCGGTCCTACCTTCGTCTACACTAGCATTTGTAATTTTCTTCAGTTTTGATCCGTGTTCACTATCTTGGGCGGTTTAGTCAAATGCTCAAGTGTGTCACCTGATTATTCGGATGAAGTGCCCCATAAATACCGGTGGGAAACTGATATAGTTGCAACCTACACGCGCAGGGAATGTTGGTCTCATATTTTCCACTGTTGCATGTTTCACTATGGTACTCATCGCCACGTCGCAAAGGAAGCCAATACACTCGAGGACATAAAAACAGAAACTCTTTCTCTGGTCAAGTACACCGTAGCCAACTCCGCACTCCAGTATGCGCTTAGCCAAATAGATTCAATAGCTTGATGGGTTAAGAGGTTCAAATCCGATATAATATTACGCGAGTTTCACATCTGGACGCCGACAACCCTTTGGTACACGCCTTCCTACTTAATATACACCCTTGGGCTTTTCATCCATGCTCGTCACACCGTCTGCTACACTCTCGTGAGGCGAGAACTCAGCATGCTCATCGCGCTCGCCATCAAAGAAACCGTCTCTTCCCTCGGCCACAAGATACTCCCACGTAACCGGCACATCATCGAAACCGGTAGGGAAGACCTTTGGCGGGCGAATTTTGATGAGCGCAAAGTAGACAACACCCGCGGTCACAAAGGTCAGGACCCACCCCATCTTATACATGTCCTTTCCTGCTTGGGGGATGAGCTTGGGATTGTATGTTGCTACAAGGCCCGGCATGCCCATGACTGTGCCCGAGCACCATGCGAAGACTGCAGATGGGTTGATGCCGTAGTTGAACCAGTAGAGCGCGCCATTTGAACCCTGGTAGAGGGAGGGAACATGGATGTTTCCTTTGCGTGCGAAGCAGTAGTCGACAATGATGATCTGTACCCTGTTAGTGGGACAAAGTTTCTAAATCACGATTCTACTCACCGAGCAAAGTGGCGCCATGAATATGCTGTAGCTACCCAGGAATGCGATGAATTTGTCGGCGGTGGCAATGAGCTTCCAAGGCACGAGCGCAACGCCCAAGAAGGCACAAAGTACTTGGCCTCGTCGAATAGTCAAGTACTTCGGCAGAAGACCCGTCATGTCGGCTCCGAATGGGATCGAATTCGCACCGAGATTCGTACCGAAAACACTGAACAAGTATGAGAAAGCGACGAGGAAGATGCCGAAGCGCGCAGCCGGAGTCCAGTTGTGGTCCAAAATGGCCTCGTTCAGATCCCACATGTTCCAGTAAGCCTCGCCATATTCTCCCTGCATTGAAGTCGTGGCCATCAGTCCGAGCGAGAAGATCAACACTTTGCTGACGAAGACTGAAACACCCTGCAGCCATCCCGCATCGCGTGGCTTCTTGCAGTAGCGAGCCAAGTCTGGTTGATTGACGAGCATGGGCGAGAGAGTGCCCATGACCACGTTGATGCCATTCATGATCGCCCAGCCGGTGCTAGTAGCCGCTCGGACCTTTGCTCCTGCCGCGTTCTGGGAATCGATCGTGGAGAGCCCGGTGCCATTGGCCATGCACCAGCCGAACAGGCCGAAGGTTGCGAATGGCATGATGAGCCCTTTGACGGTGAAGAGATAGTGTATCCGGCGAGGATGTACGAAGCACTATCCATTGTCAGCATTCTGCCACTGCTTGATGCTCGAAGTACTTACGAAAGGAAGCTCCATAAACCAAACAAGGAAGAAGCACAGCAGCTGCTTCGATGTCACGTCCGCAGACAAGGGAAGCTGGTTCTCCCAATTTTCCCATTTGTGCCCGAATATACATCGAAGACACGTCGACATCAGATTTGCACCGTAGTACGATTGAATCCCATACCAGATTGCCCCGACGATGGCACGAATGAAGACAAAGAACATGGAACCGTACATGCCCATGACAGACCGACAAAGCACGGGGTACCCAATGTGATATTGAACTCCGGGTCTGGCCATCCCGGTAACCACCAGAGCGCTGATGAGTGAGCCGATAATGCATGACGCGAAGGCTTCCTGCCAGGTAAGGCCGACTGCGATCATAGACGCCGCAGCGTTCCAGCCTGCGGTACCGAAGGCGGTGGAACCCCAGTACAAAGGCAAGTTGTACCAAGTCCAGGTCCTCTCCTCTGGGGGTGTGGGCTCAAGACTGGACTGTTTAGTTCAAAGGATTGATGACAAGAATTGTTTGACGTACTCTTTGTTGGACCATTTCACGTTGCCAACCTTCAGATGCTCTCCATGAGAGTCAGTCCTGAGGGATGCGAGAAATGTTTCTTTTGATTCGAAGCGAGCCGTGAACTTGGATGCGCTAGGGAGACGCATGTTGAATTAACGAGCTGGGGAATGCGACCACTGGGTTGGTAACTCTCGAGAAACGCGTGGGTTCATATGCATTTGCTAAATGCTTCGATATCAACATCGAATGCCCCGAAGGTTGAGTGGCGCCCATCGCCCTCGCACTGGCCAAGTCCATGGCGAACATGTCGGATGGGTTTGTCCGAGACTCGGTAGCAAGGCCGAAAGGAGGGTCGCTCGAGCTAATGGGATAGAGATCATATACCGACGACAAGATAAGGAACGATAGAGCCGCTAGCTGCAATGATAAGAGTGCTTGGCCATTGGCCCTGTCCAAACAAGTGTAAATCGACAACGACGCCGCGGGGGATGAACGTGGTTGCTCCCAGGGTGGCTAGGAAGATGTACACGCGATTAGGCCGCGAACGAAAGAGTCCTCGGAGCATAGTGCCTTGTAGTTGGGAAGCAAGGTAACGGGTGATGTTGGGGACGACGGCAGGTATGGCCGTCAGGGGAGAAGGGTTTGTCGTGCGATGAGACGTGATTTGCGCACGAGCCGAGCGCATTAGTCATGCAGCCTGCGGAGCGTTATCTGGATCGCCGGCAATCGCCCAACACCCCAGACACCACGTGCTGACTTTCGGCAGGAAACTGGCCGAATGCAAGATCAACATATCAAACGCCATGGCTTTCTTTCGAGCGCCCTTAGGCGTGAACAGGTTCGGGTTCTTGAGATGCCATCGGAGCCTCCAACCGAAACACGACAACATACATGGAATCATCGACCCCACTACCCACAGCGCCGCGTAGAGTGCGCGTGGCCTTGGCTTGTCAGCGATGTAAAGGCCGGAAGCAGAGAGTAAGTCCCAGCCTTCTTCGCCATGTGCAAGGAAGCTGCGTCTAATCACCTGTAGTGTGATGGTGTTCAACCTTCGTGCAAGTCCTGTCGGAAGGCTGGCACGTCTTGCCTATATGAGCCAACGCTCAGGCCTCGCTATCCCGGGGGCAAGATGCTGTATGCTCATCACCTTATCTACTAGTGGTCAGGCTGACCTGCCTGTAGCTACATCAATGCTCTAGAAGAAAGAATCGCGTTTTTGGAGGGAGAATTGCCTGACCACGGACAAGATCACTTCGAGCGGGCGGACCCGGCGGATAATTTGGGTCGCTCACATGGACGCGACTACATTGCACCCGCCAGCTCCCAAACAGACCGGGAGCTCGATGAAGAAGACTCGACTCTAGTTGACGGCGTCGCGTACCTTTCCTTACGCGCGTCGGGTGCGACAGACGTAAACCCAGAACCTTTTTATATGGGTTCAAGCTCCGGTGCTACGATCGCTCGTTTGATACAATCTGCAATTTTCCGCAGACGAAAGAGCTCTCACAATCCTGCGCCACTTGATACACTTCGCTCTGGAAGCATCAGCTCCGTAAATTCTTCTACAGCGACACCTTCACAAGCTACTGTGTCGCATCCATATCCGCCTCAATCTCAAGCAAAACGCCTGTTTTCCGTGTTTTTCGATCGATTGCACACCAGATGGCCAATACTCGATCGAAAGCTGTACGAGGAGGTCTACGACCGCCAGTATGACCAGGGTACACTTCCGGTCATCGAAAGGAGTAGCCTTCACCTGATCTACGCTATCGCGGCTCGATTCTTGCAACTGACTAAGCAGGGCGTCGATGTGGACCCGGAGGCGCACTTTGCCGCTGCACTTGAACCAATGGACCTCATAATGGAGCAACACAATAGCTCCACCGTTCAGTTCTTGACACTACTCGCCATCTACGGGCAAAGATCGCCATACGGAGTAGGAGTATGGGCGCAAGTTCGATATGCCCTCACCCTTTGCGTTGAGCTTGGAATGCACCGAAAGCCTACATTGCACTCGCCATCTCGTGATCCCCGCGAACGCGAGATTCGAGGGCGAGTATTCTGGTCATGCTATTGCTTGGACCGTCTGACTAGCATGCTGCTTGGCAGGACATTTGCTATTTCTGATCGTGATATCAATGTCGAGGTTCGCGAGTTCCACTGGTTTCCGCATGATACCCTGCTAATGTTTCTTAGCTTCCGAGTGACGACCCCATATTCTGGGATCTGACGTCTTCCTACATACCTGTCAACGGACAGAGTACCTGGAGTTATGTCGTGCCTTTCATCCATGTCGTAAAGCTACGACAGATACAATCGAAGATACAGCGGACTGTGTTCCGGGTCGACGTTGACCACACCTCACGCTCGCCCGAAGATCGTGCGCGAGAGGACACCAAAGTTGCAAACATCCGACAAGATCTTGAGATGTGGCTGGTTTCCATTCCTGAGCCACCGCCTGTGGTTGAAGGTGGTCCACATTGGATGTATCAACCCGAGAACAACACTTTCCACGACTCCCGAGACTTTTTTACTCTGCAGTATCACAAGACTGTCTTGTCGTTATATACGTCTCTACTACCTGGTCTTGCTGTTGGCGAGCAACGCTTCGTCTCGTGTGCGCAGTCCGCCGCTCGCATCTGCGCGACATACAAACGCCTGAATCAGCAGAAAATCCTCTCCTTCACCATCATCGGCCTACATTCCTGCTTTGTGGCTGGGTTAACTCTCGTCTACTGTCTTTGGAGAGACAAATCGCTGTTCAATTTTGATATACTCGAAGCCACGCGAGCCTGTAGTCAATGTCTAACCATTTTTGGCGAAAAGTGGCCTGGCGCCGTCAGATTCGGTGACATCTTCGAAGCACTTTCGAGTAGCGTCCTGCGCGCCATCATCGAGCCAACACAAAACGGTGCACACGATCTTCGCATCGATCTCGAGATGTTGGTAGAACCAACAGTATCGAGTAACGAGACACATCTGCCTAGCGTGCCCGATCCACTTCTAGGTGCCGTGAAAGAGGTCTTCATGGATGTCAACGAGGACTCGTCGGGTGGATGGCAAGGCTGGCGAGTTTTTACCGAGATGGTGCAAAGCGGCATACAAGATCCTAGTCTAGCTACTGGAGGTATCACCGGGACCTCTAATATGACGAGCACCGCCTTCACTGCTCCAAACTGGGGAGATGGAAGTAATTTCGAAAACGAGGATCTGGACATGTCCGGTGTGCAATTCGGAGGCACAAATTACGCACAAGGCAACTGGGAGCATAGTTTCTTTGCAGGGTATGATTGAATGTTAAATTGTCACTGCCCAAATCTTCTCAATTCAGGATTTTTTCAGTGCAGGAGAACGCCACCTCCGGACAGTGAACACTACGCCAGCTTGCCCTTCTGATACGGATACTCCTTCTTAAACGCCTCGGCGATCTCCGTCCTTGTTGCCACCCAAACACCCTCCTTCTTCTCAATCTCCTCCACAAACTTCTTCAACGCGCCCAATCTCCCCGGCCTTCCAATAATGCGACAATGCAGCCCAATAGTCATCATCTTCGGCATCCCTTTCTCACCCTCTTCATACAACACATCGAATGCGTTCTTGATGTGATCGTAGAAGCCAGTTGGGTCTGAAAAGCCAGAGCCCACAACGTGGAACTTGAAGTCGTTGCAATCGTAGCTGTATGGTACCATAAGGAGCCCCTTTGGAGAAGAGGAATCGCGCTCTGTGGGTTGGTCGACCCAGTAGGGGATGTCGTCGGCGTAGGTGTCGGAGGCCCAGACGAGCTCCTCGCCCATCTCTTCGTAAACCTGCGGAACTAGGGTTCGCGAGTGCGCACTGTTTCGACCGTAGTACCAACCCTTGGGCGCGTATCCGGAGAGCGACTTGAGCGAGGTAATCGCCTTGCGGATATACTCCTTTTCTTTCTCGATGGAGAAGTCGTGATAGTCGAGCCAGCGGTACGCATGGCTTGCAACATCATGTCCCATATCCACACATCTCTTTACCACACTCGGATTCTGCTCCACCGCCTGCGCAACAGCATAAAGCGTGAACTTCATCTTATGGTCGTTGAACAATCTGAATAGCCTCCAAAAGCCTGCTCTACTTCCATACTCGTACTCGCTCTCCACATTGAGATTGCGCTCATTGATACGTGGAGGGCCCATGGGATTTTCGCGTAGGTTCTGCTCCGACATGCCATCGCCGGTCTGTACGGAGCGCTCTCCGCCCTGGTTGTGGGTTAGTGGGGGTTCGTGGTCCATAGTCATGGCATGGAGGGGAGTAAAATACCTCTTCATAGTTGATGACGAACGAAACGGCAATTTTGGCATTGTTGGGCCATTTGGGATTAAGTCCTTCTTCACCGTAGCCAACGAAGTCGCGGGGGACGTCGTAGTCTGGATGGCCGACCCACTGAGGAGGCATAATGAATGCTCTTAAAAATCCGTGGTGTAAAAGCTTAGGTGTAAAAGCTTAGCACAGTGGACAGCAGATGGTTTTTGGTTGCGATGGTAGTAGCACTGAGCATATAGACAGCGCAGTTGACCATCTTTATGAACCTTGGCTAGTATTGAAGATACCTTCCGTCTTCCGAATTCTCATTCCGAAATTCCGCAAGATTGTCTTTGCTATCTCTTATCGCGCGCGCTCGCTCGCTCGTAGACTTCCGAGCCGAAGCATGACCCCGCATAACGTTCTAAGTGGGGAACATTGGCGTTTCGGTAGGTATGCGCGAAAGCCGATAGTCCATTCAGAGTGGAGCTGTGGGTTCGTCAGGTTCCCGATAAAACGATATCAGTGCGGATGCTTGCAGCCGAAGATTGTGCAATTGGCACATCGGGCGACGGCAACCTTCTACCAAAGCTTGGAAGAGTATGGAACCTTGAGTTCACACAGCGTACGCTCAGTCGGGCGCAAAAGCGCTAGCTAAGAATAGGCCAAGTACTGTGCCCCGTGTTTGGACAAGGCCACAAATGGGAGTCTGAGTATAGACGAGATTGATGCTTGATGCGATGCAAATGCCACAGTACGCTATGCTTTTCCTGGGACGCTCTGATACAAATCGCCGACTGTGGTTCAACTATCACTCAATACCTCTGCGCCCATTTATCTCAGCTACTTGGTCTTTTTCACCATGTGACGGATGTGCAACGGTCTCGGTATCTTCCCCCACCTCCTCATCCACGCCTGTCTTCGCCTTCAGGTTTGTGTTCCCTATCCACGCACACAAGACCAGGTTTATTGCAGTGCTTACGGCATACAAAATGTAGATGTATCGTATACCAGTCATATAAGAATCCAAAACGATATCCCTTTCTTCGTTCGTGAAACCCAAGGTGTCCAGCGAGAAGGTAGAGGAAGTAAGGTTCCGCAGTATGTCTTTCGTCATGAATGGCAATTGAGACAAATCCCGGTCCAAGGTATTGGAAAGAATGGCCCCAGAAATGATGAGCCCGAATGCGCCGCCGATTGTGCGGATGAAGTTGCGTAGACCAGTGGCAACAGCTCGATCTGAGTTAGTCGAGTTCGACAAGATGGCGATGAGAGTGGATTGTAGTGTATTCCCAATGCCCATACCCTCCACGATGAGGACGAGGATGATGTGCCAAATCTTCGTGTTGCGATCAAATGCGCACTTGAGCCCCGTCCCTAGCGTCCAGAGTACAAATCCAACGACAACGACCCATAGATATCTCCCAGTTCTCGACAGGACCTGACCGCTGAGGATACTGGTGCATGACGTTGGGAGAATAAGTGGAAGAAGCATGGCCCCGGAGATGATCGCTTTAAGGCCCAATACTGATTGGAAGTATATAGGCAGGTAGAAGAAGTTGCCGAAGAATGCCAATCCCGTCATAAAGTTCTGCAGGTAAAGCGCCCAGCAGTGCGGATACTTGACAAGCCTGACGGGCATGATGGGCACTGGAGCAATTTTCCATTCGTACAGCACGAAGACAACAGCGGTACATGTGCCGACCGTCAGCATTGAGATGACCATAGCAGAATTCCAAGCGTATTGAACACCACCCCCGGAGAGTGGGATGAGGACGAGAAGGACGGCGGCGAGATTGAGCGCGATACCGCCGTAGTCGATTTGCTTGACCTTCTCTTTGTAGTTGCCCGATTCGTACTTTAGGGGTAGCCAGAAATATATGGCGACTGCGGCGGGGATGGCAAGCATGGGAACGATCCAGAAAACCCAGCGCCAGGTGACGGAGTCGACGAGGGCGCCACCAACGAACGGTCCCGTTCCATTCGCCATGGCAATGATGGCCCCAAAGATGCCTGCACGTAGTGGTCAGCCTTTGTTCAATATGCTGCGCGGGTGGATTTACCTTGATATTTGCCCCTGTTCTCCATAGTGGTGATATCGGACATTATGATCATGGCTAGACTGTTGATACCACCGCCACCAATACCTGCTAGGGAACGAAACGCAAACAGCATTTCCTTGCTCTGCGAACAACCACAACCGATATCACCTATTGCAAGTAGAGCCAAGCAAAACAGGAGGCAATTCTTCCTCCCGAAGATGTCGGAAAGTCGACCGTTGATGAGTTGGAACGAGGTCGAGGCTACAAGAAAAGAGCTTCCGATCCATGATGTTGCCGTCCCGGTATTTAGATCTGCTGAAATCGCTGGTATTGAAGTGGCAACGCTTGTTGTGTCGATGAAAGAGACGAATAGTGCTACCGAGAGAGCTGGAATAGCAATCAGAAGCTTTTTCCTTGGGAGTGCATTCGTCTGACCGCCGATGCTCCGGATACTGCTGGCATCGCTCTGCTGCGGAGAATCGGTCGGCGAAATGCTTTGATCGTTCTTCTCCATGGACTGCGGCGTGAAATTGCTCTTCTCTGTCTTCCCAGTAATCCCAGTAAGACCATTTGCGAGTTGAGATGAACTGATTGCCCAGTTTTCTGGGTCTTCAGAAGTGGCGCGGGTAGGCATAATTTTTGATTCCTGACCGCACGCGAAAATACTCGACAACAAGCTTAGGGTAGCAATGTTGGCTGTACGTTCGACGTACTTTTGTTTGAGGCCCTCAACGGCACGTGCGTACCCAAAGTGAATGAGATCTGAAGTAGTGGCGGAAGATCTGCGGCAGGATGAGCCACAGAGTGACCCGATGGCGAGCCATCATTGACTTGTCCACGGCTGTCTGATTCATGGCTGCGGTGCAGAACAGTGGCGATGGGCATTACGAAATGCGTCGGCAGGATATGTGCCGATACAGATATGGCGATCGTTGGAAGATTGGGAGAGTAGCCGAGAGCTTGTTTGGGTAAAGCCTCGCTTGCCATTAGCGCAGAGGTTGCGGCGCATATTCGCCGACTTCGGATCGCCGTTATCCACCCTGGGCAGCGGACTACCAACTTCTACGCGCGACGCCGACAGATAGCAGAGCGCGCTCTCTCCTGACACATATACACGTGTATTTTGCTGCAACAATGGAGCCCTCCGACCTCTCCCTCGCCACTTTTGCGTCTCCGCTACACGCGAGTTGCCCGCATACAACATGACGGAACCGTTCCGCCTCACAGCAACGCAAGCCCAAGCTGGATTCAAGAACGGCTCTTTGAGCGTCGAAGACTACGCCAAATCGCTCCTCGACCGCGTGGAAGCTCGTGACTCGACTACTCATGCGTGGGCATATATTGACAAGGAGCTTGTGCTCCAACGGGCACGCGAACTGGATGCCATCCCGCCGGAGAAGAGAGGGCCCCTTCATGGTGTTGCAGTAGGAGTAAAAGATGTCATCCTTACCAAAGATATGCCGACGCAGCACAATTCCCCCATATACGAAGACGACGCACCGAAGCTGGATGCTGCCAGCATCATGGTTTTAAGGGCCAATGGGGCGTTGATTTTTGGTTCGTAGCTTTCTCTCCATACACGTTGAGTGACAGTCGCTGATAGCCACAGGCAAGACCACGACTACCGAATTCGCTGCTACTACCGTCGGCCCCTCGCACAAAGGCCCGAAAACCGCCAACCCGCATGACCCCGCGCGAACACCGGGCGGCTCGTCATCAGGGTCCGGAGCTGCCGTTGGGGACTTCCAGGTGCCAATTGGCCTCGGGACACAGACAGTGGGGAGTACGATCCGGCCAGGCTCCTTTAACGGCGTATACGCTATGAAGCCGACGTGGAACTCGATATCCCGCGAAGGCCAGAAGCTGTACTCGTTGATCTTCGACACACTAGGTTTATATTCGCGAAGCGTTGATGATCTGAAGCTGCTCCTCGATGCCTTCCAGTTAGTCGATGACGAGCACGAGGAAGAGTTCATGATCAAAGGCGCTCGATTCGCCCTTCTTACTCTGCCTGAACCCGAGTGGCCTGCACCTGGCCCCGGTACTGCAGCTGCAATGAAGAAAGGGGCGGATCTTCTACGCGCACACGGAGCCGAAGTCGAAGAGATTACGCTGGAGGATGACTTTCGGCCCATGTACAAGTACATCATGCAGGTCCTCTCTGGGGATGGTCGTGTAGCCTTCCTACCAGATTACTACCAATCGAAGGAGAAGATGCACGAGTCGCTGATCGGTCACGTCGAAAATAAAGCAAAGCACACGCGGAAGGATCAGTTGAGGGCATTTGACGAGTTGGCGGCAATGCGCCCCAAGGCGGATGCTCTAGCCAACAGGTATGCTGCCATCATAGCACCAAGCACGCTTGATGAAGCGCCTGTTGGGCATGCCGTCACGGGAAGTGCCGCCTTTTGTGGGCCTTGGACAGGTATGCACATGCCTGTGGTCACCATTCCAGGGTTCAAGGGTGAGAATGGGATGCCGATTGGGTTGAGTGTAGTTGCGGCACGCTATCGAGACCAGTATCTTTTGAGTGTGTGCAAAGAAGTTGGCAAAATTTTTGAGGCTGAAGGTGGATGGAAAAGGAGTCTATAGCACCATGAATTCTTGAAGTCATCAGCAGCTTCGCTCGATGTTGCCGAGTATTGGTATGTGGACTGTATGTTTAGCGATTTGTAATGTACATCCTCTCCGTCTACTTCGTATTGTGTACACATGGTGCCTTGACCATACGAGTCACCAAAGAGTGACCGCCGCGCAGAATGTCACTATGGTCTGCACCAAGAGCGCAATACCGATCCCCAATTCGTAGTCTACATTGTATCACTCCTCGTAAACGACCAGAAGAACAAGACAATATCGTATCCGAACCAATGCATCATGTAACGGTCGCTAGTGTAGAAATCCGCCAAAGCAACTCAGCGGAACCAAAGCGCCCCACTAAGAGTTCAAAGAAGATTTGATCTGAATGTGTGCAGCTATAGAGATGAGCCCTAGACTTTGATCTTGAGGCTATTGCGCTGTTCCTTGTAATCGTCTTGTGTAGTTTTCTCGTGTAGAAGTAAACTTAAAAGACAATCTATGGACGGAGTCCGGCTTTAACACTAGTATGGTACGCTCAAGAGCAGCCCTGTAGTTGAGGTCTGACTTTTTTTGTCAGGACTTGCGTATAAAAAGAAAAGTGTGACTACGCCAAGAAGCTTCTCGTCAACACTGTCAGCAGAATACCGTTGATCTTACGGAAGGGCAAAAACAACATCTTGCAACCAGCAATCGGCTATGCTTACGTGGTGTGAGGCATATAGATGGATAAGAGGATGTGGATGACGGCGGCTCTCGGGTAAACGTGAACTCCGAGCTAAGAATTTGCTTATGCTTACCACTACACCACCAGAAACATGATAGTTGGTTTATTTCTTCTCTTGAGTTATGGCGCATGCTCTAGAAGTGTATTTTGGATTGATCCTCCATTACAAGACTAGCTTTGTAGCAAATCATTATATGTAGCGCCCGTTTTGGTGCTGGTGCTTAGTTCCGGAGTTCACGTTTACCTGATAGGGCAGAGGAGCGGGATTACACAAGCACCTTGCCTATATGAGATGAGCGTGCTCTCTCTTGCCTCGCCACCCTTGAGCAACGACAGTCCCTCACACCAGCACAGTCCAGTCCTGCAACCACCGCTTATACTCCAAAATGGCATCCATGAACAACACCGATGCTATCTCCCTCAATGTCTATGAGCAATATACCCAGACTGGAGAGAGCGAGCAAGCCAGCAGACATCTGAATTCAGACCGGATAAGGGCCTTTGCTCTCGTAGGCTCTGCGCTATCACAGTTACCAATATGGGGTGCCTCCATCAATCCCGTTCACGCGCTAGTTTCCTAACAATTACAGGATTCGCCATGAGTTATGGTGTTTTACAACAATACTACTTCGACAATTGGACACTGCAAGGCGGTCGCGAAGTTACTGGTATCATCGGCGCAACCTCGAATGGCGTCATGTACCTGTCCATGCCGTTCCTATTCGCAATGTTCACCAAACGGTGGGCACGCTACCGCCAAATGTCAGCAGTGTGCGGTGCTCTAGTTGCATGCGCCGCGTTTGTCCTATCCTCACTAAGTAAACACGTCTGGCACCTCGTTGCGATGCAAGGAGTACTAGCCGCTCTGGGATGCGCACTCGTCTACAGTCCAATGACCCTGTCCCTCGGTGAATGGTTCAACACTAGCAATCGCATCTGTAACCGAGCAGTCGCATACGGTATCTGCCTATCCACCAAGAACATCGTAGGATCCGTTTGTCCGTTTATTTTCCGAGGGCTCCTCGATCGCTATGGGTTCCGAACCACTATGCTTGTATGGGCCGCCATAATGGCTGGTACCGCTATCCTTTCTATCTTTATGATTCAAACACCTCGCACAAGCCTTATCATGAACAGTCCCCGGACTCGAAGGGTTCCCTGGCAGTTTCTCAAACATCGGACCTTCTGGATCTATAGTACTGCGACGCTTCTTCAGAGCGCTGGATATGGTATCCCGCAAACATATCTTAGCGAGTACGCGCGAAACGTCTCCGATCTTTCTCCAACCTTTTCTACGCTCTTGATCACCCTCATCAATATCCCCGGCATCTGTTCCTCGACTTTCTTCGGCTTTGTCAGCGACAACAAGCACTTCCATCTTTCCGCTCCAACAGTGGCCGCAACATCCGCCATCAGTTCCTCTCTATCTGCCTTCTTGTTCTGGGGCCTGGCCACACGGGGGAGCATATCGTTGCTAGTGTTGTTCGCCATCACCTTTGGCTTCTTCGCTAGCGGATATAGTGCGACGTGGGGAGGGACCATGAATGACATGGAAGAAGATGCAGCACAGAGAAACGAGGCCATTGATAGCGGAGTTGTTCTCGGTTTGCTGAATGGTGCGAGAGGAATCGGTTATGTCGGCGGTGGGCTAGTCAGTGTGCCTTTGCTCAAGGCGGGAAGCACGGCTTCGGTGGGACACTTTGGTTACGGCACGACTTATGGCCCTCTAATCATCTTCACGGGACTCTCCTTGGCTTTTGGCGGTTGGGGGTTGGCCTTCAGTCCGAAGTGGAAGAAAGTGCTGCAGTTGTGGTAAATCAAGAGATCGAAGTAGTAGCTCTACGTCACCTCAAATGGATGTGAAAGGCCTGGAACCTCGGGGTGCAGCCAGACCCGATATCATCAGATGCGATGCTCGGTCAAATTTATCGATAGCCGGCGAGTGTGTATCGCCAAATGTGATCTTGGAGATCGTTCGTGCACATGACAGCGTTCCGGTTGGGCAAATTATATATTCACTTCCACGAATTTAGATTGCCTAGCCGGCGACAAGTGGGATATGTACAAAAAGTTACTCGAACGTCGCACGAGACAGTCAAAAGATATCTATGATGCGATGACGATTGTGACCTGACCGACTTGCTGGCATACGAAGTCATCAGCGCCGTCTCCGCCTGCGTGGCAGTACGTGGGAACGATGCCCTCGCCCCATTTGCAGGATCTAAATGTTCCTTAGCATCGTAATCCTCCTCTTTCATTTCAGACGTAGTGAGTGTACTTACGCAACTCCAGTTTGGTGGTATATAGTTATATCGGCATCGCGCGAGTCGACGGCAGGCTTCGTAAGAACAGACTTGTACGAGCTCTCCTTGTTCTCACCGTATGCACGTTTTTCTTGGAAACGGACCGCGGTGCCTATTCAGGGTTGTTGGTACTCGGCGTATGATGTCATCGACCGATCGGGAATGCACCGGCACCCCTTCCAGAAATAACCACAAACGCGCAACACCGGCGGTAAATTCGGCAAGACTTCTTATCCGCCACCTAGCAAACTAGCCTGGCGGTTTTCATGAACAACATGACACCGCATGAACGAAACAACGCAAAATCGGCCGTTTGCATCGACGAGAACATCTCAACGGCTGCCAGGCTGCGCCTTCTTTTGATAGCTCAATTTGGACGGTCGCTACATAAGCTCCTCCTGATAGACGTCGATCTACATCGCATCCTCCAGTGTTTCGGAGTATTCTTATTTTTCCGGGTGCACTCTGTAGCGCGAAGGCTTTACCAGATTTTGTACGCATAGCTGACGAGTGACTTTGACGGTGAGCGAGAACCAGACGACGCGCGTGCGACGCCTCATTCCATATCAAGATAATAAGAGAAGAGCACACATATTGGTACAGAAAACCACGGCCTCTCGCAGATTCACTCACAGCATCCAGCACTTACGTCTTAATCGTTCTACCCTCCTCCTCACTTCTCTTCTCCTTTTACATCACTAATTTCAAACATAACTTCATCTATTCTCTTTAAACCGCTAAGAGGTGACTCTTCACTATCGTCGACTTTCTTGCTGCCGCTGTTATGGCTGCTCCGCTCACGGGATCGGCGATCCGGCTACGACGGTTTGCTCGCATCTGAATGTTTGCGGGGACTTGACTGATAAGTAGAAGAACCAGACAATAGTAGAGGCACATTTTCGCACTACTCATTTATTCATAGGGTAGAACATGGCAAAATGACAAATTTCCCTGAAGCTTTAATGTTTATTTGCTCTAGCTGTTCCCTTCTCGGTCCTTGTTGGCATTACCGCGGTTTATCTTGAATTCCGTTAATCTCAAGATTGCGCTCTCCTTGTCCAACGACCTGATGTCATCTTTAGCCCTTCGACTTCTGGGTTGTGTTGGTCGCTGTTGCCTGCGGTCTGTGTGAGATCGAGGCCAGCGAGTCGTGGTCTAAGTTAGGCAACTAAGCCACTAGATGTGGACGCTAATCCCATTGAGGAAAGTGGTCTACTCATCACGATTCAGCCGTACCTTCATCCGACGTAATCCTTCAGATCCCAAATTTCGAAAGTCTTTCTCTCATGCCAGTCGGTTTCAAAGTGTTCATTCAACCTCGAGTGCTCGAGATTCCGCAAGTTTGTCATGCCGTTCGCGTTCGAACACGACTTATCGGAAGAGATTCTCGATTACATCGTCTCATCGTGCTCGCAAGGATCTAAAGCTGCTCTTTGTCGTTGTTCGAAAAAGACCAACCGTATCGCAACCCCTCACCTCTATCATGCCGTCCATTTTCAGGCCAGTACTGGTGGAGCATGCCTCCTATGGCTCCTTCCCTTCGCGCATCTGATTTTTACATCGCCAACTCACGCTTCATTCGTACGCTCCTTCACCAGCGAAGATGGATGGTCGGACGACATGGCACCAAAGGAGAGAGATGAAGGTGTTGAACTTGGGGAGGAAGACAAACGACCTTGGCCTGGATCGGGCACCGCGGAATTGGAAGAAGCCTTGAAGAAAACGTGCGCCACCCACACCACGGACGAGGGCAAGGCAACTAGCCTCTACGACAGGCTCAGAGGCGGAGAAAACGAGGGAGATATCGTCGCTCTGCTCCTTGCTAGTTTCCCAAACCTACGAGAACTCGATCTACGTTATGGATCCTACACCAGCGGTATGATAGAGGTACTTGAGGGAGCCGTCAAATGTGCCAAATCACGCGGCAATTTCCGGTCGGATCTAATGGAATATACGGGGAACAGCAAACCAGCGTCACTGAGTCCCACTCCATTCTCGCAGCCTCTTGACATGCTGGTGTCAGGAACTGAAGACAAGTACCCCAACGACCCTCGCTACTTGGCCGTATTCCTTAATCTACCCAACCTTCGATCCCTGTACGGTTGGATGTTCGGCGACGAGGGTACCCTTGCGGACCAACGTTATGACTCCTTCACCAGACTGAAGCCACGCTCCTGCCCTGTCGAGTACATCGAATGCCGAACTTGTAAATTCCACCCTGACAATCTGAAAAGCATGATGAACGCAACAATACCCGGCAAACTGAAGACATTCCTGTACGAAATTGGATGCGCATGGGCATGGGTTGATGTACAGAATGCGGAGATCATGATGAGTTTGGAACCGCATTACGAGACACTTGAATGCCTCGGACTAAGCCACGAGGAGTTCTACCCTTATCAGTTCACCAACGACAACGAAGAAGCTGATCCAGTCTCTCTACGCTGCTTCAAGAGCCTGAAACGACTTAAAATTGCGCCGGTGTTCATCTTTGGGCATGATGGCTTCACCGAGAGTGAATTGAGGAAGGATTCAACCAAGGAGATGCTATGGAAAGCGCTACCACATACGTTGGAAGAACTTTGGATCTCCAGAGCACAAGGGCAGGAAGAAGAGAAAGACGCCACGGTCAAGTTCGTACCCGACTGCTTTATACCCGCTCTGAATCTCCTGGTCGTCAATCGCGAGTCGTTTCCCCTTCTCACCCAGTTTCGCATCGATCTTCCAATCAAGGATTGGGAAGTCGATTGGCTCGATCAACTCGCGTCTTTCTGCCATTTTGCGGAGAACAACGGGATTCGATGCAAAATCATAACGACTGGTGCTCTCGGGGGAAAGTATGCGGTACATCGCTATTCTCAGCGTAAATGGGGTTGGGATGAAGATGTAGAGTGGGCACCGTGTGAGAATAACCTTACTAAATTCGCGCTGTGGATTGATGTTGCTGAACAACATGACCTGGGCGATACTTTGAGGTCGTTGTGGAACGAGGGGCATTTGGAGGATGCTAGGGATGACAGTGAACAAGATGGCGAAGAAGATAATCAGGAGAGTTACGCGGACGAGGATGAGGAAAATTTGGGGGAAGAGAGGAAAGACGAGGACAAGTAAGAAGAACGGGAAGGGTTAAAACCGTAAGAAGAAACAGGGAGTGGTTCCAATAGCCTATCTTCTATATATTCACTCTACATAGCGGAACTTGGGATGTCGATAGCCAAGCTCCCGAACCTCGTTCTCCGTCAGCCCAACCAGTCTATCATCACGCTTACCCTTCTCTCTTACACGGTTTTCCCACCGGATATAACAAATCCCTACTAAGCCCAAGGCGCACACCACCGCTTCTGCCCCCAGATTGATGTAATGTCCCGTCTTATACCCCGGCGCATCTGTAGGTAGATACGCCCACGTTGCAATGACACTGCCAAAGTTACCCATGGCAACCACAAAAGCTGAAGCTACAGCGCGCCGCCCACTGTTTGCGACATTGTTAAGACACCATGCCAGGACGGTAGTACCGATGAAGAATATTCCGATAGCCGCGATGTAAACGGCGGCGTATTTGATCTGCGGCTGTCGTTGATGATCGAGATTGGCTAACATGGCGTAGCCTATCAGTGCGATTAGAGCGCCAGCACAGATAAAGAGGCCTCGACGGCGCAGCTTGTCGCTAAGCCAAGACATGACGAGCGAAACGATGGTTGCGACCGCGTAGACCGGCACAGTGTAAAACTGCGCACGGGTTGAGGTGTATCCTAGAGCAACAAGGATTGTGGGCATGAAGAGGGCTAGGGATTGAACGGCGATGTTGGCGAACTATGAGCGTGCATGTGTTAGTCGAACAGGCACTAATGTAGAGGCGGGAAGTCAGACTTACCATGAAACAGAGCCCGCAGATAATGGTGTTGATATTGAAGATGCCACGGTAAATATCGTTCTTCGTAACATTACGTTGGGTGCCCTCATTGTACTCTTGGTTGATACGTTCGGCCGCGATATGGCGCTCTCGATCGGAGAACCAGTAGCAGTCTAATGGCGACGAGACTGTGTAGTACATAGCAATGAGGCCGACTAATATGGTAAGAAGTCCTTCTACGAGGAAAATGTTGCGCCAGGTGTGAATGGGGTTGTTGCTGGTACCCCATGGCGGAATTTGACTGAGGCCGCCGGCGAGGAGGCCGCCGAAGCCACCAGCAAGACAGGCACCGTTGATGAAGAATCCTATCCTCAGAAGAAGCTCGTTACGGCGGTAGAAGCACGACAAATAGTATGCCAGACCAGGCATCAGACCGCCTTCAGTGATGCCCAGGACAAAGCGGCATGCTAGTAGACCAGCATAGTTTTGCACGACTGTCACACGTTAGCATATAACACCTCGGTGTATGTAATTTAAACAGCACGACTCACAAGCAGTGCACATTGACACAAGTCCAAAAGAGACCACGAGACCCGGAAGGTAGTATTTCGCTCCGATCTTCTTGAGAAGAATATTCGATGGTATTTCGACGACAAAGTACCCGATATAGAATATCGTAAGCGCCCAGTTGAAACGGTAGCCATGGAGCTTTAGATCAGCTTCGAGGCCCTGTATGCGTGCGTTTCTGCAGATCGCTCAGAAAATGTTCGCATCTTAAATGCCGTTGGACTTACCCAATATTGGCTCTATACAACGCCCCAGGTTAGTTAACAGTTTTCCAAACGTTATGACTTTCGAAAAATTTACCTATCGAGAAAACATAGGAGATAGAGTATAAAAACGATGGGGACAATGTGATAGTCGAGGGAACGTCGGACTCTCTTTTCTTCCGTGGGTGTCCAGGTCTCGTTGGAGGCAACGTCCTCGATATGGACTGCGAGATCGATCGGTTTCTCGTCCATGATGGAGAGCACTAAGACTGGAAGATGGATACGGAAGGGCTCGGTTTTCGCGATTTGGGTCGCAGATCCGAAGTAAATATGGACTGAAGAATCCAGGGCTTGCGTTTTAGATATAGACTTAGTCAACTATTAATCTGTGCTTTCTCTACCCCGTGGGGTACGGAGACAGTCAAGACGGGGCCATGATCCGTGCCGCCAATACAACGAAGTGTGGGGATGTGGAGAAATGTGCATGCGAAGAGGGTTAGACTCTTCATACGCGGGAAGAGCAAAGCCGGTTGGACGTTTATCGCCAAGCGTGGGCTCGGTTTGGAGGATAGGCGAACCGAGCTGCCGATCGCGCATCTCCTATGCGATATCAGACATAGACGGCTAGCGGAAGCAAAAAAGTCATTCTACTCTTTTGTTCTGGTGCTTGATCAAATTGAGTCTCAATGGTGTGCTGCAAATCAGTTCCGCATTTCGTAAGTCATCTCCAGCACCGTTAAATTGAGAAGGTCGCATCCAAACAACGTGAGAAGTCATCATGACCGAAAGTCATGAAAGAGCTGGAGAGGAAGAAGTCGTCGGATGCTTGCACTATGTAATCGGACATTGAACCCATGGCAGGACATGCCGAAATGTCAGCCGCGAGCCCAAGAAGAACGTTGGCATCTTGCTTGTCGGTATTGCGGGTCTCTGGGATAGACACATCTAGCAAAAGATGTTAGACTCTGCAGCTTTATCATCAAAAGTGTTTGCTAGCACTCACCAAAAGCGTCAAGCACATCCAGAAACCTCAGTATACAAGCGGCGCCCTTCGAGCTCATCAAGCTCTTTCGACCGACATTCTGCAACACTTCGAGGCTGTGTTGGAGACATGCGCGAATATCCTCACGGTTGATTTTCGCAGCAACAAGAATAATTGGTTGGGCGGTGCAGCTTAGCAAAATTCCAAATAGATGAGTGCATGCTGCGAAAACTAGTGCGTAGCAGCTCGAGTAAGCAATGTTGACCACAAAAAGGAAGTCCTAACATACCGGAGTAGTTTGCTAGAAACCATATCCCATGTCGTTGAACGATGTCATTATCCGTCAGCATCAAAACATGAATGATGCCAACAAGTTCTTTGGCCGCTTCGAAGTCAGCGTTAGCAATAGTGACAAGTTCGCCAGTGAACACGGTTGATAGTGGTATTGCAGCGAGTACCCAAGTCCTAAGAGCGTGCGTAAGGACTGGTCTGTTGATAAGAAGCTGTGCCCGCCTGTAGTGAATAGAAAACAGTATTGGCACCCGGATAAGTTCAAGCTCTATCGAAGAGTTGTGCTCGATTTCAGCAAGCGATACTGTTTTCCACGACAAAGGAAGTGAGCTCTTCCAAGCCTCAAGCCGAAGATGTAGTTGCATACGCCGTAGAAGCAGGTCATCAGCGCTTATCGTTGGTTGCTCGATATTGTGATCGTACAAAAGCTCTACAATGGAAGCCATGATATCATAGAACGTACTTGAACTGTCAGCTCACCTGATGTCTCATATAAGGGCTTAATACCTTTCGTAAAGTATAAGATCCGCGGCTTGCGGTCGTTCAGACTCCGTATCAATCCATCCGGACAGGGTCATACTAGTCGGGACTACGATACGTGCATGCTGTCTCGGGATTAAACAAGGCCGTCCAAGTGCGGTAGCAAGGAACCTGTAGCAACGTTAGTAAGGAATGAAGAGTATTGTTGCCTCACTTCAGATCGTACCGATCGTGATTCAACACCCCGAACCATAGCATCTGCCGTTTGTGACAGTCTTCTGCACCCAGATTCTCATATGTAGGGGGATAGTGTAAGCCCATTTGGAAAGCGGCCTTGACGGCCAGAGCGTGGAATGTCCAGCTTGCAACAGAACGTTGATTATTCTGCTGGAAGCTGCAAATCAATATAAGAAGTTGCACTACTGTACAGTTAGTAACGTTAGAGAAATTCTGCGTGAGTCCATACCCATCTCTTCGCCCGACTGACGGATGTTTACGCTGCTTAGAAGGCCCATGGCCCTTCTGTAAAAAACTTCTGCAATTTCGTGCACGCAGAAGCTCGCGCCGCAGGCCCAGATAATGTTAAATAATGCCCGACGCACAACGTCCAGTTGTCGAAAACCTTGGTCCTTCGCCTGAGTATAGCGCTGCATGACGACGGATTGGCTTACGAACGGCATAGCCAACAACATGGCGGCGAAGAAGCGTTGGAAATAAAGCGTAGCGGTTACCTCGTCAGGGACATCGGAGATATTACATGAGATGAGAGGCACGTGGTGGACAGGAAAGCCAAATTCGGTGGACGCACGTTCTTGCGACCAGCGATGTAGAGACTTGGGGTCTACGACATGCCCATCTCCAGGTAGCTGGGCAAATATGCCGGACAAAATACGAAAATATCCATGGTTGGAGCTGGTTCCGAAATGTCCAATGCCGATTTCGGTTTCGTGGCTGAATGTTGCCGTTGCAAGAGTGTCGACGAGAGCCTCCTCTTCAACCAGAGCACTCGTGCTGATTTGTTCGTGATGCTGTTGGGGTGTAAGTCGAGGATGGTCAGGCCTAGTAGTAGGTGTCCGTGACTGTTGATGTTCTTCCACTGTAGGGCTTCGTCGTTGGGAAAGTGTTGCACTATGGTGGTCGGCGAGTTCCCGTTCAAGCTGTGCTACCCTTGCTTCTAGTGCGACGTTCCTACGTGTCATCAGTTCCGGCGTCGATGGATGGTGCTGGGAACGTACCTATTGGGTCGGCCAGTATGACGCTGAGAGGTTCCCTCATAGTGACATTGCAACCGCTCGCGTAAGCACCTGGAACAGGAAGGACGCAACCCGTCGCATTTCCCTTTCTTCGACCGACAGCTGGAGCAGGCCACTTCAACACGGCGACGCTTCACCGACTCCATTGTGGCTGAGCGCGCCAGCCTAACGGCACTGCAATGATTCGTTGCCAATGACTATGTATGGAAATCGTGTAGATGCGTCGTAAAAGCAAGACCACTAATTTACCAGCGTAGAATCAAACGTGCTGAGACGCCTCTAGATGAGCTTTGCAGAGGTAGTTTCAGCAACGAGTCACTACAATCTGACGGCCTGGAACTCGCGCATCGTGAGCCTCCGAGTATGTGACCGAGCTTGACCGCACTGCGCAAGTGCCGTTCCCCGCAATATGTTGCTTTGGCTAACGATGTTCGGAGTCTTCTGTGGTTTGCGTGCGGAGACAAAGGATGCTCTTTCCCGCTTGCAAACTAGGCAGGGGGACGGGATGCTTTCTTCCGATTGGATGCTTGCGGGAAACCCTCTTCCGATTGGAATCACCTACATACTTGAAGAAGGCTACACAACAGTTCGATGTAAGTATCACACCCGGAACCGCGAACCTTTGCTACAATGCTGCTCGACCCTTTGGCCTCTATCTTAATTGCCGCAGTGCTTACTTCTGCGGCATGCGTCCTCTATGTTGCGAGACAGAGGGTTTTCCATCCTTTGGCGCAATATCCCGGGCCCTTCTGGGCGTCCATCACAGACGTATGGCAAGTCCATCAATTTCTAACTCTCAAACAACCCTACAAACTCACCGAGCTACACGCGCAATATGGACCAGTGGTACGGTACGGCCCAAACAACATCAGCATCACACACGATGAGGCTGTTGCTACCATCTACCAGGCAGCCTCTAAGTCACTTCCAAAAACGGAATTCTACGATGCATTCGGAGGAGCACACCCCAATGTGTTCGGGACCCGAGACGAACTTCATCACTCCATCAGGCGGCGCCACATGTCACATGCATTTTCTATGACGAGCATTAAAGATATGGAGCAGTATCTGGACGAGAACATTGCCATCCTAAGACAACGCATCACCGAGGCCTGTGAACACAATCGTGCATTCGATCTCAAGGATCTACTGCACAACTATGTGATTGATGTCCTTGGAGAGCTAGCATTCAGCAAATCGTTCGACCTACAAAAGACGGGCGATCGCAGCCAGGTCCCACCAGTCAAAGAGCACACTCTTCTAGGTTCGACTCTCGGAGCATGGCCTAGGATGTTACACTGGCTGAAATGGGCGCTACCGAAGCTACCAATAGCCTCGATACAGAATCTTTTCGAAGGGCGTCGCAAGTGTGCCGAGCTGGCCGCACGATGCGTGCAGAGCAGACTTTCTGAGATGAAGACTGAGGATGGCACAGGTGAAAGTGGCATAAAGCCACGCAAAGACCTACTCACCACCCTAATCCGAGCCAAGGATCCCGAGACAGGCGCTCGTCTAACCCAAACGGATCTTGAGACTGAAGCCTTCGGATTTATGTGAGCATCTCTCAGCTGGCTTTCCTGCTCGAGGCATGACTAACGGACTTGGAACAGTATCGCGGGCACACACACGACCATGGCCACAACAACTCTTCTCTTCTGGAATCTCCTCCACAACCCAGACTGCTTGACTAAATGCGTCGACGAACTCGATCGCTCGCTACCGGCGCCCAGCTCCATCGAAGCTGCGTATCCCATCACCAACCTTGAAGCATCACTTCCCTACCTTCGCAACTGTACCAAGGAAAACTACCGCTTAACTCCCGTCTTCACCATGCCACTTGCCCGCCAAGTCACTTCACCAGCCGGAATCACAATTGCTGGCCAGAATTTCCCTCAAGGGACATCCATCGCCATTTGCAACCATGCCCTGCACCATGATCCCGCCATTTGGGGCCCGTCGCACGACACCTTCGAACCCGGCCGCTGGGAAGATCCAGCCACGGCCGCAAAATCAAGGCTGCTGATGCATTTTGGGCTCGGGGGTCGGCAGTGCATTGGCAAGACCATGGCTACGACCAACATCTTCAAAGTTGTGGCGACGCTGCTACGGTGTTTTAAGTTTGAGTTAGCGGATGAGCGTGAGCGGGGGGAAGTTGAGAGAGGACAATGGAGGGGAAAGTTACCGGAGTTGATCAGTGTGGGTGTCAGTGATTTGCGTGAGGGGTTGTGGGTCAAGGCGACGGTACGAGACTAATTAGAATGCGTGATTAGTGAGAGGGATGTGCTGAGGTGCCCGAGAACAAAAATGCTATTGTGAGAATCTGGGTCAGTGATGGGGTACCGACATCGATCGACCAGTGTTGACAAGCATAAGAGCGGCAGGAAGGGCTTGACGTAATTTTCAATAGCCATCTCTCAGTAATAATCGACGGCTGCAAAATACATCACATCCATTCCTCAAACCCAATCTAACCATTCCGCACTCTACGTCGACTTGACAACATTGATAGTTAACGGCGTGATAGTCTGAGTTGTGGCGCTAATTCCTGCGGAATTAATCAGTCGTAGATCTCTGACATCGCATCATGAATCATCTACTCACCATCATAAAGCGCAAGCGTATAACTCGTCCCACTTCCCTTGACCGCCACAAACGTCCGATTCGTCAGGGTACTTCCATCCTTGACCCCCAACACATTTGCATCAGTCGTAAAAGTGGCCCACTCCATCAACTGTCCCTTAGGGATTTTATCCGTACTAGGATTCGTCGCGTCAACGAGATACAGCAAGATTCCGTTTTCGCCCTGGAGCGCTACCTGGCGCGTGTCGTCGGCATTGTGTACGGCGTAGGTGGAGGTGGGGTCGTATTTTCGGAGGAAGAATTTAGTGGCCGCGGTTTGTGCACTGGCGAGGGCGTAGGAGGTGGAACCGCTGGCAAGGGTCACCCATTGGTTAGATACGGCGGTGGTGGTGCTGAAGTTGGGTGTTGGTGTTAGCTGGTAGATTTTCTTGTTTGTGTCCGTGGGTGCAGGAGGACGTACGATTTGGTTTGGAGTTGATAGAACTGGGTTCCGGCTGGTGGAGGGGTGAGAGTAGACCACGGAGCGAATGGAAAGGCGGATGCGATGGTGGAGAGGGCAGCAGTGGCGAAGAAAAAGGTCTTCATGTTGGACGATCGGACCTCGAGGCGACTGGTCGTAGATGCTAGTGTTGTGGGAGTCGAAAATAGCGAGGTATGTGGTAACTATCCGGTTTTTATACCTCTACTAAGTCAGCTTTGCGACCGTTGTCCACTTCCCGCGGTCCCGTAGATGGACATATAATCCTCGTATTACGAGATCTTATATTTGACTTGGACATCTCAACGTTACCATATGTTGCTCGTGTAGATTATTGTAGACAACTTTTAGATGGATGAAACGTGGTTGGAAATACATCACTATCAATGTAACGTCGAAGCGAAGCTAGGATATCTCACTACTATCTACACCTGACTGCTATCCGTCGATCGGCATCTACTGAAATCTCCTTCTGGCCAACAACAGATACTCAGTCCACCCATTTGGCTAGACCGGTCGCTTGATGCCGATGTTGGTGTGATATTGCGTTATTGCGACACGAAGCAGCTGCAGCGGATCCGCGTTGCTCGAATAGCTCGGCATTTGAACAGTAACCTCGTTAATACTCTTGATAATAGGCTGATTGTGGTCTTGTTTGCGAGAGTATTGATCGAGGTGCTTATAGAGAGCGGGGCGATGCAGGTAGAAACGTTATTTCATTTACCGTTTCATTTACCGAACGCGGCGGAGTGCAGATCCTTAGCACGTAACACAAGAGGCGGGAATCGTACCTGCATGGTCAAGTGTTTGGGATCGACTACCTATAATACTTCGACTGTGCCGACTCCGAATCTATATCACTCCTAAGCGGGGAAGATTCTCACAGGGAGCGCTCTAACCTATGGAAACGGACGGACAGACAGCAGCAGAGTGGTGCATCCACTTGGCTAGATCAACATCTCCCTTCATATCAACCCTAACCCTCATAGGTCATTCGCAGCCACCCTCTGGACAATGATACCCGTCGCAGCACCCCCACCATTGCAAATGGCCGCAGCACCATATTGACCGACCTCGAGCTGATGCAGCAGTGTAACCAGTATTCTACTACCAGAGCTACCAAGCGCGTGGCCCAGTGCGATGGCGCCACCTCTCGGGTTGACATTGTCGACGCCGAGGTCGAGAATTTTGGCATTGGCTTTGATGACAGCAGCAAAGGCTTCGTTGAACTCCCAGATGGAAATGTCAGACTTGGAGAGGCCGGATTGTTTCAGGAGCTTCTCGACGACGGTGGCGGGGGCAATGGGGAAGTCGATGGGGTCTGTATACGTTAGTTATATGTGTCAGATGGCGAGGGAGTGACTGCGTACCCAGAGCGGCATCAGCGTAAGTGATGATCTTTGCAAGGACGCGACTGTCCTTGCCATACTGCTGTGCAATCTCCTTGCTTCCCAGAACCAGGGCCGACCCGCCGTCGCTGAACGCCGACGCGTTCGCTGCGGTGACGGTTCCCGTACCATCCCGTACGAACGCCGGCTTCAGTGTGGGCACCTTCTCAAGCTTAAGCTTGTTGTAACCCTCATCTTCCGACACAATGGTCTCACCCTTCCGTGACTTCACGGTAACGGGCGCGATCTCATCCTTAAATGCGCCGTCCTTCCACGCCGCCTGAGCACGCTTGTACGTGAGGATGGCAAAGTCGTCCTGCTCTTCCCGCGTGATGCCGTACTTCTTGACCGTATTCTCCGCACAATTGCCCATGTGAATTTGATTGTAGACATCCCACAGCCCATCGCCAATCAATCCGTCCTGCAACTGCTGATGTCCAAATGGAGGTTGCTGGCTCGCGCGATTAAGGTAGTACGGCACCCTGGTCATGTTCTCGAAGCCGCCCGCGACCTGCGCTTCTGCCTGTCCCAGCTCGATGGACTGCGCAGCAAGGTTCACCGCCTTGAGGCCCGAGGCGCACACCTTGTTCACTGTCGTGGCTTCGACGTTGGTGGGGAGGCCGGCGAAGATGGCGGCTTGCCGGGCGGGGGCTTGCCCAACGCCTGCGCCGAGGACGTTGCCCATGTACACGGCATCGATGGATGAGACGGGGACTTTGGACTTTTCGAGGGCGGATTTAATGGCCGTGGCACCGAGCTGCGTTGCGGACACGCTGGTGAAAACGCCGTTGAACTGTCGGGGGTGAGCGTCTGCCGTAGCGTCGATCCAGTGCACGTCTTACCACTCCTGTGGGTGTCCGGCTGGCGGACAGAATGTATGCGTCCCGGACCTCCCTCTTCGGCTGTGCTGAGGAGCTGAATTGTCTCTGTATGCTGGCTAGCCTTTGATGTGATCGGGACGCCATTTTGGCGGATGTGCGGAGAGCGGCGCCGGACATGATTCAGATGGCGGAGATAAATTCAGATACGGTGAAAAGGATGTCAATTTTCCGTGAAGGTCGTCTTTCACATGGCGGAACGTCTCCGTCTCCGCAGCTGGACATGGCGACGGGCTTGCGGGCAGACGCGACGTCGAGCCGAGGCATGAGCGATTCGGCCCGCGCCGGCTGGCTTCGGCATCCAGTGGGGAAAGATGGCTGCTTAGTCATCCGACCCTTTCGACATTCATCGCGACGCGTTTGCCCTTCATCACGGAACATTGCATGTCAATATCAGTAACGCGTGGATGTCTCCACGACTCCTCCACTCGTTGGCCGTCCCAAGTTCCGCAATATGGTTCCCAACCTGCACAGTTTCGTTCCGACAACACGCGCCATGGCCATCACGCTCCTCGCTTGCTCCCAAGGCTCCCTCGCTCCAAACGACGACACGCGCAGACGTGCCGCCAATTTCCCCAAGATGCGCAAGATGAGGTGGACCGGAGCATCTCTCCGGTCAAACGTGACTTCGTCTCCACCAAGCAATCATTTCCATCCTTACATCTTTTATTGATCTCACGCAAATATGAGCGACTTGCGTTCCGTGCAGCAAACACTGTCAACGCATACCACCCTCGGCTACCACAAGCAACACGAGCTGGCAGTTGACAGGTCAGTTACGGACAATGGGCGACACCTGTCAACTGATTGCCACTGCTTGGTCCCCCAGGTCGTTGCTTTCCACCGTAGCAACGGCGAACAGCTCAGCATCCTTCACCGACTCTTTGCTTCCACATGACCTTTTCATTACTTGACATTTGACCCTTTTCCTTCCGGCGCTGTTAGTGTAACTGCTTCTGCGTGTTATTTGGCTGCAGCACCTTTTTGTTTAGACCACGTATGCGGCTGCGACCTAACTGTACCTGCATCGGCTAAAGTACCACGGCATGGCCCTGTGCAACAGTGCGCAACACCTTTTCAGCCTTCTCTGGATGGACCTCCAGGAAGCTATGGGCACGAACAAAGTCCTCACATTGACCTACGGAGCTAAACCAGGCACCTGCATAGTGCGGCCATGACTACGCGCGGCATTCTCGCGTGAGTGGGGTTAGCATCACCTTACCTTAGATGGACACGGTGTACGAACCGCCGTTCGTCGGCCTTTTGCTTCCAGCGGCCGATGCCGTGGGTTCAAGGACGAGACCTGCTTCCGGCCGAAGACTTGAGGCAAGGCAAGGTAAGTTGGACGGAGCAGAGCGTATAAAGAGGGCGCCGATTCCTACAAGGAGTCTGCAAGCTCCCCTCAGCTCAGACTCGCTCCAACCTTCCCAACATTTCAGCGCAACTTCCTATTCAGCATCACAATCATTGCATACAACATCGCTCACCATGCATCTCTTAACCGTCCTCGCCACCTTCGCCGCAACCGTCCTCGCGGCGCCCACCGACTCAGTACTCCCCCTGAGTACAAATATTACCATCTCTTTCCCCCAACCAACTACCACCACAACTACCACCACCCCCACCCCTTCCGTCTTCGTAAAAAACCACTGCCCCTTCCCCGTCTACATCACCTCTGTCGGGCTCGGTGGTCCCCGCGCACCCACCCAAGAGATCTCCGCGGGCGCCACTTGGTCTGAGCCCCAATACTGGAGCGGCACCGGTACTGCCCTAGATATCACGCGTTACTCTGATGGTCTCTGGGCCAGTGCTCCCGTTCTAGTCCTAGGATATACGTACACCCCGGGTACGAGCATCTACTACGATATCAATGTCCATGCTGGGAACCCATTCCCCGGGGGCACCGTCAAGTTGAGTGGGGCGGGTGGCGATACGTGGTGGAATGGAGAGGCGCAGCCACCGACCACTAAGTCATTCTTGGGGGAGACGGATTTGACCCTTGATCTGTGTTTTTAGGAGGTCGGGGTTTCGGCGTCGAGCTGTCTTGTGAGCCGGAAGTCTTGGAGGATGACTTTGGGCTGGAGTTGGATCGGCAAAATGTCATGATGGATGTGGGAAGAAGTTTTATGATAGGGTGATTGGGAGTGCTGGGGATTCTGGGAGTAGTTTGCTGTATTTGAATCGCTAAATGTTTTGTGTCCTTCCATTCGTTGCATGGGAAATTTTGTAGGGTAAAGGCTTGCTATTGCAACCAATGAACATTCAGGTCTTTGACCTTTGCGACTTCACTCCACGCACGATATAGCCCATCAGTTCAAACCCAGTTGAGTCCGATTACTAAGAGTAGCTGACAAGAAGTCTGCCTCAAAAGCGAAAGCTGCCGTACATTTGATGAATAGATATATACTTTCGAAATGTCCAACTATGACCCTGACTGTGCCTGGTACCCGGGCAGTCTGTACAATACATAAACAATCCACCAACGCCCAAAGCAATGCAAAACCAACACCATGTCCCTAGATCTCGAAACGCCAGTGTAGAAAAAGCCAATGGGTATACAGCAAAAGGAGCGCAATCAGCCGACACGAAGAGGAACAGAAGCCATATCGATGGAGCACGATTGCTATGCGCCTCTGCGTCCACCTCGGCGCCCACTTCCGCTCGCCGTCCGGACCATGCCCACGCCGCCGAGGGCCAAACTACTCTCTCCGAACCGACCCATTGGAGTATTCCCCCCTGCATCGCTGTATCCGCCCATGCTACTCTGCGCGCTCATAGGCACACCGCCCATGATGCCCATAGAACCCATGCCGGTCCCCGCGCCACCAACGTCTAGATGGGGCACAATAGCGCGGACCATGCTAGTGGTTTCGTTCACGGGTTCGCGGAAATCTGGAGGCTGGATCTGGTACTCTCTCGCACGCATGGGGTTCACGGCCGCTTGGAGCAATTTCTCGTTGAGCTCGTCGTCGGGTCGTGCGTCGCGGAGCATGAGCTTGAGATCTTGCTCGACGTCTTGCGGGGCGAGCGGAGGGGGCGGCGGCGCGGCGGCATTCGCCTTTTGGAAGATCTTTGCGTCCAAGACGAAGGGCGGGTTATAAATGAAGGGTATTTGCCCGCTTGCGAGATTCAGCTGTGATCGTGTAGCGCCGCGAGTGGCGTGTGGATTCGATGAGATTTGGCGCGTCATGTCTGCGGCGCCAGGTAGTTCGTCTGAATCGAGGTCCATGTCGCCGTTGTCGCCAGCATCCGAAGCATGGTCGCCGTTGGTGCCATTCGTCCCGTTAGTAGCGGGGTCTTGGGCGCTTGGGTCAGCGGTCTTCATCTTAGCGAAGAAGTGCGACGCGGCCGTAGTTGCCTGGTTCATAGCCATGTTGAGCTCCTTCTCGGTGAAGAGGCGCTCGAGCGAGTAGGCCGACGCCTCGAACTGCGCATTGACGGTGCGCGCTTTGGCTTCGCGGAATGGTGAGCCTACACCCAGCTCGATGCGACCCGACGGGCCCGGCGACTCGTTGTCGTTGTCCTCGAACAGCTTCCGCTTGCGCTTGGTCTCAGCAGCTACTTCCTCTGTCTCGCCAAACTTGTGTCCCGTCCGGCGGGTCTTGCGCGACGCCTGCGGTCCGCCTGGGCTGGCGGGGTGTCCGATGCTGAACTGGTTCGGGTGCAGCAGCATGGCATTGCTGTCCGAAAGGTCCAGTTGCTCCTTCTCGCGCTTGAGCCGGGCCGTCCGCGTCTGTATGCTGGCCATGAGGCGCTCGCGAATCGTGGCAGCGAGCAGCTTGTGCTCTTCCTCGGCGATCTGGACCTTGTAGAAATGCGAGTTTTCGACCTCGTTCTTGGTAGTCTCGTGCTTGTTCTGCGGTGGTCAGCTTTTATCTGGCGCGGGCCGAGGCGGGTGCAGCTTACCCAGAGCATGGTGAGGTTGTAGTCGCGCTCCTCCATGGCGTCATTGACGGTGTCGACAAAGCGCGCATAGTGTTTGCCGCACTGGGCGATATAGTCAGTGCCCGCGCTGGGCGCCGACGGCACATTGCTGCCCATGATCTGCGTGATGAGCTCCGAGGCCTCCTCGCCGCCATCTTCGAGCTGCTGGTTGGCGTACGGGTCCGCCTTGAGGATGAGGTTGATGTCGGCCTGCAGCGCCGCCAGCTGGGCCCGGTAGTGGCTATCGCGGTTGTCGGAGAAGGAGCCCATCATCTCAGACAGCTTCTCCGCAAGCATGTTGCGTCGCTTGTCGCGCTTCGACACCTGCGGCTGCGGCGAGGTTGCGGAGTGGCCGAGCGGGAAGTGGTCTGCCGGCGATGGGCTTCGGTTTCGGGCCATGATCGATTGGCGGGCGAGTGAAAGTCTCTGTGAGGGTTGTGCGTCTAGGAGAGCCGTCTGGGCGGCGGGAGTGTGGCCGCTGGAGCTCGCGCTGGGGTGGGATGCGAGAAATCTGGGACGTTTGTAAAAGAGGGTGAGGATGCTAGACGAGAAGGCGTAATGCTCTCGCAGGCAGACGGCTAGAGCGGGGGCAACATGTGAGCGCGGTGCGAAGGATGTAGAACAAAGCGTCCAGCTGTGGGTTGGAGTGCGAGTGAATTGCAACAGCGACCACAATCGGCGGGTGATCGAACGCGCGGACACAAACGGCTTAGCGCCATTATGTCCATCGCCGACTGGCCGACGCCTTGGCAGGTACCTCGCACATGCCCGCTGCTTTCACTCGGGGCTCGTGCACACCATAATGGCTTGCCATGACTATTCGTCGCGTTCGCACCGATTGTGTCTTTACATCAATCCGAATTTCATTGCTCGCTCCTACTACTCTCAGCAACTCATCCTCGCGACCCGCCCACCAAAACATCATCCCACTCCATCCCCTTACCCCTTACCCCTTCAACGTCTCCGTACAAAGCCTCAAATCCGAGAACTTAAACCTCTCACAAACCTTCACCCCCATGTCCCCCTCACCACTCTTCCACTCCACGCGCGGACACTTTGGCGACCCCACGACCCCCATATCTAGGCTCCTCCCATCCAACATCTTCCCGTTCAAATTGCCCAATGCATACCAAAGCTCGTATTCGTCGCCCGGGTGCACCGCATGGTAGGAAAGCTGGATTCGTGGGGCGCCATTGTCGATGCCTTTTGGGTCAAAGCTTAGGATGATATTTTTGCCGCCGATGACTGGGTCTGGGGAGAGGTCGGTTTTGACATGCGAATTGTTTTCAACCCTCGGGAGTGCTTTGGTTTCGCGACCTTGTTGCCAGGAGTAGACTGTGCGGCCGCAGAAGTTGTAGATTGTGAGGTCGTTGCTGGCGATCAGGGGTGCCAGGAGCACAGGGAGGAGGAATGTGAAGAGCATGTCTGGTGGCCGGTATGGTTGCCGGGACAGACTTGCAATAGCGTTCGCGATGTCGAGCCATGTGTCGCAATATCGCGTCTTATATGCATTTAGGTGATGTGCGGGAACGAAGAGCATCCGCCTAAATTAGGCTCGCGATCCCGTTCCTGGACAAGAGTGAAGGTGCATCTTCGCAAAGACTGCTCGGAAAACCCGAAAACTCTTCTGGTAGTTCCGGATAACCTCAAGCGGTTGCTGTCCGCGTACAGCCTGCAAAGCTCATATCTATTCAATGTGCTTGCGGCACTGCAGATGGGCGTCGCGGACGAAAACCTCTTGTAAGTGACACTCTGTGCAAGACGTTCCCCATCCACCGCTGAATTGCGATGGCATTAGCGCAATGTTTTCGATGTACGCACACTCTGCCCATCCGTACATGTGGCACTTGTAGGTGACATGTCGTGCGACGGCTGTGCTAGAGTCTGGACATGCACCCCGCAACCATATTGTGGCTGCCAGGTGACAAGGTGGGACAGTGAATCGGAGGCACTTTGCGACGGCTTCGAGGCCTCGATACAGGTATAGTTATCGGAGTTCGCCCCACAAACGGGCACTTCCAATGGTAGCTATACGTTGCGGTGATTGCTGACAAGATTCCGGAGATCTGACTGTGCAATGAAATGAGGGCCTTCGTTTCGTGTGCTCTGCCAGCGCAACGTGCTCGGTCTGGATAATATGCTAGTCTGCTCAGCAGTTACACCACACGCTAGCCATTGGCACCAGAAATAAGAACTAACCAGGCGTAATGTACGCCACTAGGTCTTGTGCTGAAATATCCCGCAAAAGAGTAGGCTGGACGTGCTCGCCTGTTCACAGCATTGACAAGGTGACGATAGCGGTGACTCCTTGGATGTTCTGTCATCAGCAACACCGCGAGTAGTATTGAGAACACAACGGCAGTCCAAGCACAAAATGAAAAGACCCAACTCATTGCAAAACAAAAGTGCCATAAAACCCGCAGCATAAAAAGACAACGCAATAAGCTACAAACACGCAACCCAAATCCTATGCGAGACGCCTGGTCCATGATCAAGTGGCATCAACACCACAATGCACAGCGAAGCCTTCAACCAGGCTTCAAACAAGTGTTTGATTATGACTGCGCTTCCAGTTGCCGCACTCGTCATCATCGGATGTCCAGTCAACGTTTTGGCCCGCATATTTAGAGAGCTCTTCCAGTTTGTCCTCAACGTCGCTACAGTCGGCATCGACAACACTCGGATGGCAGTACTCCCTGACACACATCTTTTCCTTTCGACCCAGACGATATTTCGGGGGCGCGTAGTTTTTGCAGTACTCGTCATCCGAAGTCCAATGAACATCGTCGAACAAAGTGTTCATGTGATCGTAGACTTCATTCTCGCCACCCCAAAGGCCTCCAAGCTTTTGGTACGCCTTGTTGATGCACAACTTGCGGACGATCTTGCGTTCAGCCCGGGCGGTGGCAGTGACCTCGGGCTTCGTCTGGGTTTGGGAACGCTTCCAGTCCGATATGCCACACTCATCGTCGGAGCTGGTCCAGTCGATGTCAAGACCCACATGCTTAGACGCCTTCTCGTAAGCATCCTCAAGTTCGCTGCAGTCAGCTCTAGGCTGTGCCTTGCAGACCGGTAAGATGCAAAGACGTTGCCTGGAACGGCGGGAGGAATGCACCGTAGTATTGAGCTCGCGATCTGTGAGCAAGCCCTCGAGAACATCCGAGGCGCCCTTTTCTCCGTAAAAAGGACTGAGAAGCTCTATCGCCTCTTGGTGGCGTTGTTGTTTCTCCAGAGCCGTTGCAGTGTTCTTCGGCTCCTTGTCGACATCGGGATAGATCTTCTTGATCTCCTTGCGAAGTTTCGGGCAATCAATTCCCGGAAGCATGGTCTTGCTCTTCTGCCCGCAGTTATCCTTGTAAAATAAACGTGCGTTATGTTGGCTCATACCCTCGTCGCACGCCGCTTCTGGCCACTGCCCCCTGACCAGGTTGCAGAATGGTTCTTGTTTCGCAGCTTCGGCGCGCTTGCCGGCTTCATGACGCATGATGTCCTTGAGTGGGAACGTGATCCGGCGTTTGTCATGATCGGGGACGTGGATACCGTCTTCGTTGACACGAATACCGTCGCCGTCGCCGTCCTCGTTCTCGACTTTGATACTGTCCCTGCTGATATCAATATTGGGGCCGTCACCACCCTTGCGATCCTTGGCTTCGTGCTTGGGCTTCGGTCCGACGACGCGGCCGTTGCAATGACGGGGCTGAGCGGTGGCATTGTGTTCGTGGAGCCGTCCCATGCCTGCAGACTCAAGTTATAATCGGTCACTAAGTGGCCGGAAGAAGGAACCAGGCTGCCCTGATTGGAGAGTTGCCGCATGGGTAATGGCATCGCAACTAGACGTACGTACAGTCATGAATGGTATCCGGTGGGCTCTTGTCTTTCAGTGGAGTCGATCGCTCAGTTCCGCAGAGGACCAGCTCGACATCGTCGGTGGAAGAGCACTGGTGTGTGGGGACGTTCTACGTCTTGTACGAACCGTGGCAGGTATAGAGCACGAATTGAGGGAGCTGTGTAAAAGTCGGTCGGAATTTGCTGAGAGTGATCCAGATCTTGTCGGCATCGGAAGGGTCGACGGCGTACTGGAGATCGATCTCGCTCTTGCCCTTATTGATGCCGTCCTCTACCGGCGACATCTTGATGGAGATGCCGGGGTTGACGGAATTGCCGTAGCGCCATGGCTCTTCATATCGCTTGTCGGTGGCGATGGGAAGGTTGTCCGCCACACCACTCTTTCCCGGAACGGACCAGGTGTAGACGGTCTGCTCGCAGCGGTTCGTAACGATGGCCTTGGCTTGGACAAGGGCCACGAGAGTGCTGAGGGCGAGAACCTGGCCGACCATGCTGCCGACAGGTGAGATAAGACGGGTGTTCAACGGATAGAGGGGGGTTGAGCTGGGGTATGGATGATGAGGGAAGAATTGACCACCGCGAATCGATGTTGGTGGTGATTGGGATGAAGAAGACACGGCGAAAAAACACGAAAGACCTGCTCAAGTAGTTGGGCAGCGGCATGTACAGGTTGAAGGCAGCGATGGCAGTCTCGGGGGAGCATCCTGCCTGAGCAATGCCATCCTGGGAAGGTTGAGCTGGGTGCGGAGTAAGCGCAGACAGGTTCGCTCGCATGAGAAGGAGCAAAGCAAATCGTCAGACGCTGCATATGCACAGTATTGGCAAAGGCATGTCAGGCACTATGGGCGCTATCAGAGCTTATGGCGGGAGGAAGCACCCGAGTAGAAAACACCTTGATCTCGTGGAAGACCGGGGTCCACGCACTCACCGGACCTTCACAATCACCGTATCTTCACATATATGGCCATGTACTACCTCTGGACCGATGAGACACGGGAGAAAAGCAGCGAGCAGAGACGAGGAGTGAGAGACATACGTGTGAGGTCACATCTGAGCGGTGCCGCGATGAAGCAACGACAAGGAAGACCAACAGCTAACGTGGAACATGTCAGGGAGTGGGTTTGTCAGCTAACACCCCGATTGTAATGTGCCCAACTACATGTTGCGTGTCCAGACGCGGTCATTTTGTAAACGGAGGGTGGTGTTGTGGTGATCAGATCATGGCGCTCCGGATCGAGGGGTGATGGGGAGCAGGCGCCTCACAAGTCCGACGTGCCTGGGGATGAAACGCGCTGCACCTCAGAAATCTGAACCGCACAGTTCGCGACACGTTGAATAAGAACGGCCATGTTTCCTCTCCGCCCTCCTTTCCTCCATCACTCCCCAGTCCTTATTCTGCCTGCTCCTGGATAGCATCTGTTAATCACTATACCCTAATCTCCCCGACTACCGGCCACCCCCCGACCAGGCCTCGCATACACGCTCACCCCACCAACGCGCCTCGATGCTTCCCCCAAACACGTGCAACTCGCCCACCGCCATGAGCAGCCCCAAGCTCCCCGAAGTCTCGGTCCGGCTGCCCAAGAAGTTCGACCGCCGAGATGAGCCATGGTACCGCTACGTCACCATCGATCTGATCTGGTATGTGCTGGGCTATACCGTGTTCCACCCATTTGTGTCGTGCGTCGTCGTGCTGTGTTTGCGCGCGCAGTACACGCCCTGGCATGCGACCGAGATGCGCATTGCCATCGGCTGGGCCATGCTCATGTGCGTCCTGGGCATCTTCGGCATCGTCAGCGACCGCATCGCGTACGGGCGGCCGCGAGAGGTCGACTTTAGCGAGGAGGTAATCGTCATTACGGGTGGCGTGGAGGGCTTAGGTAGCCTCATGGCGGAGACATATGGCATGCGTCGCGCGAATGTGGCTGTTCTGGACACGAAGAAGATGGATGATGAGGAGGCCGAGGAGAAGGGCGTGCTGTACTACGAGTGCGATGTCAGCGACGCGAAGCAGGTGGAGGCGGCCATAGCTGAGATTGTGGAAGACGTAGGCTCATCATCGTACATGCAGAAGACAAAAGCTAATTGCACCCAGCTTGGCCCACCAACTATTCTCATCAACAACGCTGGCATCGTCCACACCAAGCCGATCCTCGATTCGACGGCTGAAGAAGTCGAGCAGTATGGCGCACCCCCACTCCCCACTGAGCAGTGCTAACCTCCGCAGGACATTCCGCACGAATACTCTCTCCCACTTCAACACCCTCCGCGCCGTCCTGCCGCACATGCTCCGCGAGCGCCGCGGCACCATCGTCACCGTTTCCTCCGTCCTCGGCCACCTCGGCGCCGCCAATCTCTCCTCCTACGCCGCCTCCAAAGCAGCCCTCCTCGCGCTACACTACTCTGTTCGCGCTGAGCTTGCTCAAAACCCCGACGCCGATGAGATCAAAACTATACTCGTCACACCCGGCCAGATGGGCACGAAGATGTTCGCGAAACTGAAGACGCCTAGCAATTTTTTGGCTCCGGTCGTTTCACCCACCGATGTTGCAAAGGACATACTGAAGTTGATTGAGAAGGGCGAGAGTGGGGAGGTAGCGATTCCGGTATATTCGAGGTATGTGCACTTTCTGGGAGTGCTGCCGGTGGGTATGCAGGCCCTCGTGCGCAGGTTGAGCGGAATAGACACCGCAGTCGCGAAATCTGGGCTAGTGAAGGGGCCAATGACCGAGAAGAAGTAAAGAAGTGCAGCTTAGTATACCCCAAGACTTGAAGACTGCAGTGCTGTCAAATGAAGAGAGGTGGACGATAGACAAGTAGATGGTTATATATGTAGTGCTATTGTATCAATAGGGATAAAACCCACCAAATGCTTCAAAACCAGCATCGCACAGAAATCGCGACTATCCTTGACCGGACTGCGTACGATGTGTATTGTGGCAAACTCAGCTCAACGACGCAAGACTGACTACTCGCTCAGAAGTCCCATTATTGTCACCGACGGATGAATACCATGCCTCGAGCTCATCCGGATCTGACCAGTTCAAGCTGCTGTGTCGCGTGAGCAATTTCCGACTGCACGTTGCTGTCGGACGCGACGCGACGGAAGCGAGCAGTTCATCCCTAGCCGAGGTTGAAAACGCACCGGAACTTGCATCTCCGTTTCGCTGACGTGAAGCGACTCGCTCGCGGTGGCTGTGTCACCAAGTCACTACTGGCATGTTATTTGAACAGGACTAACTCCCGTTCTCTTTCTGCACTTCTCTCACTCAGCACCTAACATGAAAGGTAACACGAAAGCAAGCGAGGCGGCGGGTCGACAGTAATCCCGGTGACCGCATGCATGCTGATATTAAGGCGTGGGGCGTACGAGAGTATATGCGCGCAAAACGACTCGATGCAACATCATGACCTCGACCGCACCAAGACAATTCGCAACAACATCACGATCTCAACTTCCACTGCATGACCCTGTGGTTTAATTCCATTTCATGCCCGCATCTCGATATTGCGATGTAGGAACGCCCTATGCGCGCAAAAGGACTCGATGTAGCAGCACGAGATCGGCTTCGACGGGTGTTGACTGCAGAAGCTTAACTCAAAGTCATATATATATTGTACAGATCTTCGCATTGAATGGTTTATCAGTGGAATATCTCTAGGCTACCTACACATCTCTGCTCCGTCAGCGAATCCATCTACAACGACTCCTTCTATCCCACCACTCGCGCACCACTAGAATGAAGCTCTACCCCTCTCTCGTAGCCGCAGCCCTCCTAGCAACAGTTGTACACGCCGGGTCTAACAATCCTAAGGCACATTCTATGAATGATGCCGATCGACACGCGTACAATGCAGGCCGGACGCTGTCTATAGGCTTGGTACGACGATACCATGTACACATTACAATTCTTGGAGTACGATTAACCTTGATGTAGATGATTTACGAGGCCTACACTCCCCTCGATCTGCAGGGACCGCTGCAAATCATGTCCTCGGTAAGCGGATCTGGCGGAGGAGGATTTAGACTTACTAATGGATGGAATGTAGTTCTCATTCGTACAGCCTATGACGTTGGCTATCATTGGAGAGAGAGTAGGACCGGTTAGCAGTGTGAGTTGGTTGACTTGTATCTCACTACTGTCCGCCATCACAAACTCCTCTGTGCAGTCCTATCGCTGCAGCTCAACCAAGACGTTCCCTCTCAACACCATCACTGACCTTCCAACCAGCGCACCCCCAACTCCACCAGCGCCATAGTCTCCTCCATGTATGCAACCCACGACCCAACCACCGCCCCACCCCTCGACCTCCTCCTTGTTCCCGGCGGCATCACCGCCGGCACTCTCTGGATCGAGCAATTTCTTCAAGAACGCTACGATTCAACCGACTATATCACCAGCGTATGTACAGGTTCGGTGATCCTCGCCCGCTCCGGCATACTCGACAACAAGCGCGCAACAAGCAACAAGCGGGCCTGGCCTAACGTCATCTTGCACGGCGAGAATGTAACGTGGGTGCCGAATGCACGGTGGGTCAAGGATGACAGTGAGGCCAATGGGAAGGTGTGGACGAGCTCCGGCGTCGCGGCTGGTATGGACATGGCGTATGCGTTGTTTGGTTGGATGTATGGGACGGAGAAGTTGAATGCGACGATGAACAATATAGAGTATTCTCCACATACGGATGAGCACTGGGACCCGTATGCTGTGGTGCACAAGGTGAGCAGATGCCTGCCTGAAAGTCCGACGAAGTGCTGATTGTTGACTAGGTTCCTGGGGCCAACACCACGAGACCGCTTTTAGATCTTGTTGGGCCGGTTGGCTATTATTGAGAGTACAAGCAAATGTAGAACGTTGGGACTGGAGATTTTGTTGTTGCTACACTGTCTGGATACGTTGTTTTGTCTTAGTCCTGCACGAGAATGTATCAAGATTGGACAATGAGTTGAAATTGGTCCAGGCGTGAGCGAGCGAGCGCTGTTGTTGATGGCGTGCCAATGCTGCGAAATACCACGCGGTAGAAGTCCGATGTTGGCTCGAGGAACGGAGGTTGCCTGTATTGCTTTTCCGATCGTTAGCGCGGAGGTCTTATGGACGAGCTTCGGCCCGCAACGCGGCGCCCCCCGGTGCGTCAGTGTGCTCCGGTAAGCAGCCCTTCGCCAAGTCCACCATCGCATCGACCATCTTAGGTGGTAACCTTAACCTCAACCATAAAACCCTAAATCTTAAATAAAGTCCAAATAATAAGTTTGTTCACGAACTGAGAATGTGAAGGCAGCACCACGAATGGTACATGACGCGCATATCTGCATTGCAAATTCTGTGTCGCCGATTCTGTGTTGCCGTCGATTAGTCTCTGGTCCCGCTATTCTGGTCGCGCTACTCTGGTCGCGTTACTCTGGTCCCGCTACGTTTCGAAGTCGCGGAGCCCGAAGCTGGCGGATGGGGCTGTATACACAGCCGCTTGGAGCTTCATGGGAAGACAGTGTCTAATTGTGGCACCCGCGGAAATTGGCATACCGGATGTCCAGGTGTGCGGAAGTCGCGAGAGGGAGGTCTCACTAAGGTGCGGAGATGGCAATGCGTTCAGTATGGTGTAGCGCAAATGGTGGGAACGGTCATATGTATAAGAGGCAGTTTTCCATGATTGTATTGATCTTCGTTACACATTGCTTTGCTTGACTACTCTCTTTCCTTTCCAGTCTGGTCCTGTACATCGTAAGTAATGGGAACTCGAGATGCAGCCTCTAATTAGTAGCTAACAAGGTTCTGGCAGACTTTTTGCTTCATTATTCCAGTCTATTCAGCATTTTCATTGGATAAGAAGTTTTTACAGCTTGTCCCACATAGACTCCGGTGCCTGTCGTCTCATACCGAGGAGCCACATCGTCTCATAGTCCAACCAAGTTGTCACTGTCCGGCCTAGGAGCTACACCCACCCACTATGCGCTTCACCTCTGCACCTCTTTTCAAGTCGGCGGTCTTGTACGGTCTGCTCGCCGCCGCTCATGCCCTCCCTACTTCTATCGCTCCTAAGGATGAGAAGCGTCGTTCTCTGGACCTGCGTATGGTCCCCGTGAAACCATTAACGCCAAAGCCAGTTGCGAAGCCACCACCAAGCCGCCCAGCCGGTTCACCCCATGACGGTCCCGAAGTCGCGCCTCCACCGCGATTGGGAGCGGATCCAGTTGCGCCCGGATCCGGTGACAATACCAGACTGGACGGCAAACCAAAGAAAGACATCGCAGTGTCGGGCGCTGATAACCTCAAGGCGCTCGATAACAAGCTCAAGGAAAGCCCCGTGAAGTCTCGGGATTTCAAAGACTACGATGCCAAGATTGGGAAATACACCGTGGACGAATACAAGCCGTTTGAGTTTTCGGTATCTCCGGACAAGGCCAAGTGGTATACAGACAACGGTATACCCTCTGAACCAGGACCTGAAGTAAAAGGAGTCGACATCTATGGAGCAAAGAATGTCGATTTGGATGCGCCCGATCTGGCTCCAGCGTGGTCGGGCGCCGTCGACCCGGTCAACGGTGTTCAGATACGAAATGGAGAGTTTCGCACTGGGCAGGCGGGTAACATGAAAGCCGACGACTACTACAGAGATATTCCGGAGAAGGAGCGTATTTTCATCTCGGATATCATTGCAAGGAATCAGAAAGATTATGGGGGTGGGAGACCGATGAGCAAAAATGTAAGTGCACTGGGAATTTTCTTCTCAAGAAAATACGGCGTCCAGGAAGATCCCCTACATACTGTGTCAGATTTCTCAAGAATGAGCGGCCTGTGCTTGTGAAAATAGGCGTTGAGAGCCTTATGGATGAAGTTCACTAACTGAGTACCTTGGTCTTGAGGACAACATCGTCTTTGCTCTACGGGACCAGCCTTGCTAACTTTTATTTCCCCATATAGGTGGTCACTGGCATCGTCAGTGATGACATGAAGCCCTTCCTTACCAAAGTCATCCAAGATAAAGGAAACCCCGCGACGATCTCTCCAAATGACCCGGAATGGCCGTCCATCATGGGCGGGTCAGCAGGCGCGCCTCTTACCAGGGCTTTGACGGACCACCCGGACGTTTTCCACAACTACAAGCCGACGTCGGTTAGCGTTTACCAGAGTGGTGGCATGATCGATGCCATCTTCTCCCTGGGCCCATGAGCTCCCAAGGCAGGACACAAGATACGTCGTGCGAGCAAATTCTAGCGGGGTCTAGCACAAGACAACATTTGCTGAGACCTTGTGGATAAGCTTCGCGGTGGTACCTTGATCCTTTCTACGACGCATCTTGTACCACTAGCCTGGGTAGCCTAAGCAAGCTTCCTCGAGATGCGAGAGTGATTGAGGAATTTCCAGGTCTTTGTTTAGGCGTTTTGCTTGTGGGTCGGCTTGGGGGCCGAGCTGTGCCTTTTGTGGGATATCAAGCGTCGGTGGCTCCCGAAGATGGGGTTCAAAGTTCCATTCTCTTAGCAATGTACCATAAATCACGGCAACATTAAAACATCTGCTTGTTCCACTAGGCTTCGGATCATGTCGAGTGTTTTGCGATGATGGGCTATAATAACGTGGTTAGATGAAGTTCCGGAGACCGAAAGTCTCCGAATTGGCCCGTGCACGGTAGGTCATCCCTTCGCCGCTTATTACCCCGATGCCGTTTGAGCCATATTTCATTCGCCGTAGTCTTGAGAAGTCGATTTGGGCGTCCCACGAAACTATCCATACTTCAAATTTCCATCTGAGTCCACCTCTTATTATTGAGAATTTGCCGAGACCGGTCGGAGACGCGCCTTCATCCTTACGGTGTCGATCCCCTCTCTGCCGCCAGCTCTACTCCTCAGCCTCAGTCACGATGCAGCTCCTCGACCTACCACTGGATTGTTTTCGGTACATGTTGGCGCTCATCGCTCGAGACTTCGACATCCACGAGCATGTCCACGAGTTCCTTCGCCTGCGCCTAGTCAACCGAATGCTGGCTACGGAAGTACTGCGCACGCTCCAAAGACCGGCATTTTGCCAGTACAAACGCAAAGTCCGCACATTGGAACCAGGACCGTTCTTCAAACAGTGCACGACGTCAAACTGTCAGTCGGGCAAGGCTTCCGTGCCTATGTCTTCCGGCTATTTAGACTTCTACGCATCGTTCCTCCTGCTCAGACCGCATGCGCAAGAGCCCTGGAACGCGAACATTTCAAGCTTACTCAATTATGTCGTCGATACACTTCTTTTGGCCGACGGACTAGAGAAGAACGACGAAACGCGGGTTACCGTCATGAGGCGTCTTTGCCATCAAGTCTTCGAAATGAAGCAGTGGAAGGCCGCTCAGGGCGCAGGATGTTTCACTGACTCTCTATTTCCGCGGCCGCCTTCTAAATATGCAGGTGAGAGCGAGTCTCCAGACTTCAATGTGCTGCTCGCAAACGTGCTTCTGGGCTGGCGCGCAAATCTGGCAGAGCAGGATATTCCCAAGTTGATGGCGCGCAAAAGTATCGTGTTCGGCACGCTTTTGCAAGTCTCTATCATGAGTGGAAATGTTGAACAAGTCACCTCTCTTCTGGATACCGGCGTCGATGTAAACGACGAATCTCTCGCAATTCTCGAAACCGCAGTCACAAGCGACAATCCAAAAATGCTAGACCTCATACTCTCTCGCTCCGTCCCCCCGCCGGCACGTATCGAAAGGGCCATATATCGCGCCGTTCGCACCGACAAGACGGAAGCTGTGCTCTTCCTAGCCCGCAAATGCGACGTATCTACGACTACCAAAGAGATACTGTTCGCATTCGGGTGGGCATGTGCGCACAACAATCCCGTTATGGCGCGAGCTTTGTTCGACGATCTCGATGCCGTCAAGGCATATTGCGCGTCAGAAGATAAGCTTGACTGGGTACTACCAACTGTCATCTTCTTCGGGCACGAGAACATGGTGCGCTTCTTGCTCGATCGAGGTTTCGTGTGTGAAGGTACAAAAATGATGTATGCAGCGGCATGCGGGGGCCGTATTTCCATGGCGCGGTACCTACTTCGCGAGTGCAACATCAGTCTTACGGCAAAGCAATGGTGCAAAGTCCTGAGCGAAGCCGTCAGTCACGCCACCCCCCGTTACAACGCGTTCGCAGAAGCCATACTCACCGATCCTGACATCTTCTCTACGCAATCCGAGACTGCGTCATCCATTTTCCAAGGTCCTCCCAGCGACTACGCCGAGCTCCTCGTTGAAGCGTGCAAGTACGGGAACACCTTAGTCGTTCGAAAGATGTCTGAAGCCGGTGCAGATCTGAATTGCGATTATACAAGCACTTCTGTAACTGGGCCGCCTGTCCTGATAGCTCACTCTCATGGCCATACAGCTGTTGCCGATCTCTTGGTCGAGATGGGCGTAAAGCCTGTCGATCCATTGCAGTCCAAGTTTAAAGAGAGGTTCGAGAGTGGCGAGCTGCCTAGGTTCGAGAAGAAGAAGCAAGTAAGCTCGGACGATTGCTACTGGTGGATGTGAAAGCGCTGTAAATGCCTGTCTGCTCACCTATCAGCCCGATGGTTCATTACTGCTTTTCGAGTGGAGATTGGGAAGCGCTTTTTATAATTCTTTATTAAATAGTAAGAATATAGAGGCAATTTTTCTCCAGGTGAATAACAATACTCATGAACTTAGTTTGGAATTAGAAGAGATATTAGATTCTGTGCTTCCAGTCTTCTCTTGACACATAATAAGCCGCAAAATAGAAGCAAAACTCTAAAACGCCAACTCTTCATTAGTCTCTACTGCGTTCTCTACACTGATACCAAGCTCTTGTAACAAATTTGGCATGCTCTCTAAACCCTCTTTCTTAGCCGTCTTCACAGCTTTGGCCCCGAACTCCCCATGAATGCTCGCGCCTATCCCCACATACTCCCTTACTAGGTCCTCTCTCTCCCATGTCACAGCACTGGCAATAATTGGCGTGACACCGCTATTGATATCAATCCCTCTTTCAAGTAAAAATCGAACCAGGTCCCATTTACCCTTGGCGGCAGCCATAACGAGCTCAGTCCCACTAAATCTATTGCCATGGTCCAGAAACTCTCGCACAACAGCAGTTCGCCCGCGACGAACGGCATCCAGTATCCCATATCCCATGTGATTAGAAAAATTCGTTCTGATCATATTGACTTTGCCGTCGGGTTCCACAGTCAACATGACAACACGATGGAGATTGTTAATATGGTGACCTCGAAGTCAATGACTAAAATATCGCTGATGTCATAGCGGTGCGGCCCACCTACGGCGTAAGCGGCGTAGGCGGCAGCGCACCACAGCCGAAAAGCAAGATTCCGCCCTCTAGTCATCCAACTCGTAATACATACATCCGTTTGGGCTATATCTGAGAGACCGGGTACTTTTGTGGACACTTCCGTCGTCTTCCACTTCCTGCTACATACAACCACACGTCGCTGTGCCAATATAAGAAATTGTACCTTTACAATCTTTACCTGGATCCAACGCATGTCGCTACTGTCCACTTGTACCGGCGGTAGCAACTCACTATGTCTTTAGACTACTCCATCAGAATCGCCATCATCGGCGGCGGTCTCGCTGGTGCTACCTTGGCCAACGCTCTACTCAAACACAAACACTTGGACGTAGAAATCTTTGAGTCTGCTCCAGAATTCTCTGAGAAGGGTGCAGCGGTGGGTATTGCTAGTAATGGACAAGCCGCACTAACTGAAATGGGGGACCACTGACCGATGTTATTGAACGAGCTGGAGGTGTTATTATGACCTCTAGCAGGCTTTGCATGGTTTGTAGACCTTACCATCGTCTTTGAGTATCTAAATCTGATACATTGTAGGCTACAGGTCCGAGTGCCATGGCTGCTCTCTTTGATCTCGCTGCTGAGCAGCGTGGCAAGGTGGTCCACCGCGCCGCGCTTCTGTCCGAATTGCTCAAACCCCTCGACCCTACCAAGAAACATACGAACAAGAAAGTTATCCGCATCAACGAAGACAAAAGTGGTGCGCTTAGAGTTCACTTCGAGGACAAGACAACATTCGACGCCGACGCCGTCATCGGCGCGGACGGCATACGCGGGTTCATGCGCAGCCACGTCCTAGGGAAGGACGACCCAGCCGTACCTGCGAAATTCGCAGGATTCTGGGACTCGAGGTCGTTGGTTCCGCTGCAGAGGGCAAAAGAGCTGCTTGGTGAAGAGTATTTTGAAGTGAAACGCCAGTATGGATGGATTGGTGATGGGGGTTTCTTCATGCATGATGTTTTGGATGATGGTCAGACGGTGCAGTTTGTGCTGTGCGGAATGATGGATGAGGAGTGGGGTACGGATGAGTGGAGCAAGGATCTAGATCGTGCAACGGTGGAGAAGGCAGTCGAATCGTGGGCTGAGACTCCACTGAAGAAAAGCATTGTTGAGGTATAATCGATCTGGGCAGTGATGAAGATGGCGCTAACATCTGTAGGTGATGGTGCAAAATCCCGATCTGAAGGCTTTCGCGGAACAGCACCACAAATTGGATGCTTCCACTTACGCTCGGGGACGCGCGTGCATGATAGGGGACGCAGCACATAGTATGACACCGTGGCAAGGCTCTGGTGCTGGCCAGGCTATTGAGGATGCAATGGTCTTAGAGGCGTTGCTGAAAGAAGTCAAGAACCCCAACGAAGTCTCTGCAGCATTCAAGGCCTACGACCAAGTGCGCCGCCCACGGGCCCAGAGAATCGTTCACTCGAGTTTTGGAACGGGCATCATCATGTGTGGGCGGGGAGAAGGAATCGGCCTCGACGGTGACAAAATCCGGGAAGCTATGCCGGGAAGATGGGTCTTCATTCACGGACAGAGTCAAGCGGAACATAAGAAGGAGGCTTTAGCTGCACTGAAGATGCTTTAATGGGTCTCTGAAGTAGTCAATCCGTACATTAGAAGCTCTTTTAGCCTCTGAGTCAGAAATCATTTCGGTGATCACGTATTGATTAGATTCCCCCGAACTTGCCACCATGCTAAGCAAGCCTGAGGCTCATGGGCGGACTATAGCATCCCCACGCCTTGAATATGCATGTTATCTAAGCATTTTGGTAAGTACGACCAGGCTTTATAACGAGATTTACAATCAGCGAACTATGTTCTTCCTATATCGACCGAATTAGTGAACAACCTCGTACAACGTGTGACACGGCAAATACCCTAATACGTAGAAGCCCCGCTCGAGCCGAAGCGTTGATTTCCTTAGTACCAGAGGATGACATCAAGACCATAACTGCTGCATAGCAATCGCAAGAAATACCCTATAATTCGGCGCCTAATGAAGTACATGTTCCTTTTCACGGTTCCCACATACGCCCTGCCATTCGTGACCCGTTCATCTCAGTAACGGAATCAAAAGTCTCATCCCTACGCCGACCAGATGCAGCAACAGAAATCCTAGAAATCAAAATAGTTATGAAGTTCAAACTGGAACGTTTGCTAATGGGAGGATGTCTCTTAGTCTGTCAATCTGACATTTTATCCATTCGCCTTGGCCAGCGCGAAGTAAATCTCCCAGAAAGTCCATATGCTTGTTGCCGCCTGCAAGATCAAGTATCCCCTTCAAGGTCATGTACATCATGTACACACCAGAGGCCCTCACTTGGTGTGTGTGTTTGGTCATGTCCTCGGCCAGATTGCTTTTTCCAATCATCCCTTTCGAAGATATCTGCACCACACATGGCACTAGAACCGTGGTACTGCCTGTATCTACCGTTGCGTTTCCGGTAAAGAAGGGCACACTGGCGCATATCTCATCGATAAGATCTTGTGACCTGGCTAAAAGTGGAGGTGGCAAACGTCCACGCTGTGGTCTATGCTGCACGTCGCCACGCAATTCGAGATTGATCAGGCAAGAGCCGATCAAAGATATACATCCTAGCTCAGTGAGTCGTTGACGGTTGGTCGACTGGGCTATATAGAGTTGGGAGTAGATAGTAGGGGTTACATGCTCGTAAACACTGGCGGCCTGGATCGACTTGGCTAGGGACGAAGCTGGTATTGATGTCGGTTGCCAAGATAAGGGTAAGTTGCTCTTGAAGAGGGCGCAATCATTTGCAAGATGACTGGCCTGGGAGACAATTTGATTCAGTTGCTCGGTGTCACTGGTGTTTGTCCGATCAAGTGAGAGTGAGTCGTTGAATGCTGCCCTATAAAGGTGCCTCAGCCAAGAAAGTCGGAATGCGAGAGTATCAGCATCCACCGCGGGTCCTCGTGGTTTCCCTGGACCTTCGTAGTCCCAAACCTTTTGAACGGCTTCGAAACCGGCTAGTCCGTCATCGCCGTGCCAGGAAGCGTGAAGCAACGTATTTCGAGTGGCAGTAACGAGGCGCCATGATAACTCATCTCCGTAGTTCAGATCACCTCGATACTGGAGTAAGGCGATTGAGCCGTGCAGATGTGCGGACGACTGAGAAATACCACTTTCTCTTCTTCCAAATGTATTGTCAACCTTGTCATACGCCTCAAGAACCAGAATTGCTAGAAGTAACTCGTTCGACCTGCATTGGTCGGGAAACATAACCGCTTCTTTGATATATGATACCGCCTTGGCGTAAAGTTCACCGCTGACAGATGTTTTGCGACCATGCGTGCGGTGCAGGTGAGTTACTTGAAGCGCAAGCGCCCTGGTCGCATGGTTCAAGGGGGATGACATGGTGGATTTTGCGTACATGCCAGGAAGCATACCGAAGATGCTGCAGGTTGTGTCCGGCTCGTGTGACTGGCTGTAATGAAGAAAGAAGAAGCACAGAGCATCGTATTCGACGTTTGGTAAAATGCTTTGTTGAGACTGCTCGGCAAATTTGAAGTTCGCAGTCATACATCGTGGCGATTTCGCCGTTACAAGTATCGTCTTGTTTGTGTGAGAACGATATTTCCTAAACTTCAAGGTTTCGTCTCTATGTGCCTTATCGAAGACGTCTCCATACCCCGGACATGGGACGCCTCTAGCAGTGCATCTCAAGCAAGCCGGCTGTACTTGGTCACACTGTCCCCGTTCGAGTCAACATAAAAGCACGACATTTATGAATGAATACACAAAACTGACCTTGACTCTCTGGTCCCGGCACCTCCGGCAGCCTTTACTTGGACCTTTATAAACCATCTCAATGACGCGTTGTTCTTGAAAAACTATAACACGATAAATGTGTATGGATTGAAGTGAAGGCGAAGCTGCACTATTGCAATGTAAACTGCAACTAAATTTGGAAGACATCCGAAATGACGCAACGTGGTTAATGTCGCGAAGGATTCTAAGCAAATGTAGGGGCATGTTAGCGTGTCGCAAGGACACCCCAAATCCGTCTTAGCTCCCGCGTTGCATCTTCTCGTGAACTCAGCCACAGTTTACATGACGCAAGCTACAAACCTAGCAGCCAGGTCACATCGGAACATCACTAGGCTCAGCATAGGCGATACTTGCGATAACATGCAATGCGCCAATCCTCCCAAATCCTTGTGCAACAAGGATGGGGCGCTTCTGCAATATCCGGCGGCAGGGGGCGCACCACGCAGGGCAACAGCTGTACGAAACGTTTGAGGTTGTATCTATGTGGCTAGCTGCTGGTAAGTAGACGCAGTGCGCGCCAAGTTAGATTGGCTAGAGCGGAAAGCACTTATGGCTCATGGCCCATCATAGAAGCTTCAATTGGAGGTTCCTTGCGAGAACGAGAGTGATGACAATGCGCTACCAATATTGTGCTTTGAAATCCTACCTAAATTCTGCTCCCCAATCAGTGAATTCCCCAAAAAGGCGTAGACAACAACTTAGCTTCAAATTTTGAGCTGCGAGAGGAAGAACCCCCGGAACAACTGGGCTTAGGGCTCAGTCGTTATATAAGGACATCATTTCGGCCATTTTTGCAGTTGACCTTATCTCATCCCATTAGCAACAATCCACGCTTATCACACTCCTACGACATATACTCCATTTTTTGAGCCATGCGTCTCGAAATCATTATCTGCGTGGCCTTTATGGTTGTATCCACAGTTTCTACAGCTCCTAATGGCGACAAATGCACCGAGCACCGGGCTCTCCAGGGACGTTTTTTCGAAGGTCCAGCCAGTGTCAGCGCAGATCCTTTGGCGCATTTCGACTCTCCTATGGTCACTGTGTTCGACGATAGCATAAGCGAGAACTGGTCATTTGATGCTGTTTCCCAAGATGGCAAGGCTAGCATAGTGCTTTACTTGACTCGAGGCACAGTTGCCAACAACCGCGCGGCGCAGCGAGGCTTGATATCAGTCGCCTGGGCCAATGGGACACGATATATGGAGAACGCTTTTGTCGATGTGTCGACTTTGACAACTTGCCCGAAAACAACATCTGGTCTTTGGACCAACAACAGTGGAAACGTCACCTGGGGATTTATCGCATCGAAAGACTTCAAGCACTGCGTCGTGACACTTACGTCACCAACGATCAACGGCACTTTCACGCTCAAGTCACGTGGACCCCCCATCTATCCCGGCGGATTGGTGTACCCAAATGCTCAGGCTAGCGTTCTGTTCGCGCCGGAGATGTATTGGCAGGAACAGTTCCCTGTTGCTGATGCTGAGGTTCGTCTGGTCATTCGTGGCACACCTTTCCTCTTGTATGGTGTCGGAGGACGAGAAAAGAACTGGAACCCCCGCCCCTGGGCAGTGATCAGTCAGAATTGGGATATGGCACGAGCCATTGTTGGACCGTATGGGTTGATCATTTGGAACTACACATCGGCTGTAGATGGGCAGTCCTACTTCAGCGCCACAGTTACCAAGGGCAATGAAGTCATCTTCCGTACAGCCAACCAGGAGGCCTCGTGCTCTGAAAGCTATGGGACAATGAAATCAACTTACACTGGCCCGGTGCATCTATCTGTTCCTATTGGATCTGAGGACTCGTTGCCCGAATCGCGCCATACCGGGTACCTCATCGATCTGATAGCTCCCAAGACCAGCGAGCATTGGCAATTCGCTATTGACTTTTCGCAGACGACATTTTGGTTCCCAGCAAGCGAGACCCTTAGTGTTGGTCAGTTTGCAGGTAATGTGTCGGGTGGCTTGATAGGCAAGAAGGTATACAAGGGACTTTCTACAGGCTCAGTGCAAGAGCTGGTCCTTTAAAGGGGAGCATGCGGTGAGCAGTTGATGACAAAGTATGAGAGAACTGTACAAGGGCTTCGCGTACAGTTCCTAGATTCACTTAGAACGTACGTCTTTCGTGCTGGATTTGTTGGGAGGACCAAAGATGTGCCAAGGGTGTAGCGGAGGCGGAACTAAAATATGGGGTAGTGGGCGCCGACGGGACCGGCGAGTGTCCGGGGGTTTCCATGTGAAAGTTGGGAGGTGGAGAGGGTAGATAAATTCTTGTATTTCAGCAATCAGTACCTATGGTAGTCAGCTAATTGTTGTACTCGTTGGCAAAGACCTGTTTCGTGGAAATGGTCCTTAACATCGATTTTCGTGGATCCATGTCACTAAACAGCAAACACCTTTTTAAATCTGCTTTTGCACGCAGGAAAAGCCCCCACATTTTTGTGCTTGCTTGAAATACCCTTGCTAGATGCGTACTTCTTCTTCTTACGCTGCTCGCAGGAAGAAGGGCCATCGCGAAGCGGGCTAGAGTCCAGCGTTTTTTAGTCTAAGCGCACGGATGACACCTAGCTTAGCTTAGAGCGCTGAATGCTTTACAAGCTCTGTGAGGTTTAAACTATAACCTGCATAGGACCTAGGAATCATCTAATGCTAAAACGTGGTGGACGTCCAAAGTGAGGTGCGATAGAAACCGCCCTTACCATCGATGTGACAGGAACAATGTCATCTGCCAATACCACAACGAGGTGAAGGATGTGAACTTCTTATGCATTGAACAACTGGAGGTAGACATGGCTGCTCTGCAAGAAGAATCAGGCAGAATTGAGCGCCAAAAGCAAGGAGTAAGTGGATCTTCTTTGATACGCTTGCGGTGTTTCACACAGTTTTCAGCTACCAATCAAGGTGTAACAGTGGCATGTAGCAGTTCGAAACCCACTATATACACAGCCACTGACGTCTCAGACCCCATCTTCAGCCTTAACGAATTTGACATCTAGCCCACTGCGTGAGCGTAGCCCAGCATCGAGTTGGTGCAGTGCTTATAACTCTCCCCATATTCTGCGAAGCCCATGACAGCGTGGACTCAGTGTCAACTCGCAGTGCCGTACTCTTCGACGCTATAGTCAGTATCGGCTACCGGGCCGAAGACGGATTCACCTCTCCCACATACCGCCTACTTCAATCTCGTGTCCGCGATCACATGTCGAATTCTCTCATCAAACCGAGCATTCCTGCAATCGAAACTGTCTAAGCCATTACCCTAGCTGCTGCATACTCTGACAACGGCTTCGTTAGGATCGCACCTGCTCTGCGATTCGCAATGCAAATGGGCTTGCCACATAACATCGACCTCTGAATCGCAAATGCACAGATGCAACCAGGGATATAATGCGGACGAGCGAGAGCTGTATCGACTTTGTAAAGTCTAACATGGTACTTGTAACCTCGAGCTTTTGTAGGCTTAATTTTAGACCATTCTAGAACCACTCCGCTGACCTATACCAAGTTTCTCGCTCGATAGAGGAAAGCTTCCGAGCTTAAATCTCTCGACTTCATCCCGGAAAATAAGGAGTCTCCTGAATCATCCTAAGCATATTGTAGTAGACGTTAGATTACTATCCCGAATTGAGTTCAACGTCATTCGCACAGAAGCCTACAATAAGATCACGGGTCCAGATGAGAACATATGCAACAAAAAAGCGACAATCAACTTCCGAAGACGGTAGAAGACGTCGCTATTGAGCACTCTCTTTGGCTTCAAGAATGGACTAATATCATATTGGCTGAGTCAACACCACACCAAAAAAAAAATGGGCCTACAAAACATCCATATTCAACATGAATGGGCTGTGATGACGTTGTATTTGAAAGCCGTGGCGTCTTCAGACATAGAGAACATCGCTATCATGAATGACTTCCAACGAGACTTCGTTTGTCGGGCCAAGGAAGCAGCAAGCCGGCATCTGCACTATATGCTATAGACATCTTCACCACACTCGTCACCTACGTCGCTGATACCCACTACGCAAAACCGCAGATCGAAGTATCTTAGCACATTCAGATGGACGCTGGACTACGTATGGGCCAAATGTGCGGTGTCAGTTCTTCTAGTCCTCAAGCTGGCCATCCTGCTTCGAGATACAGTCTCCTCGGTTATGCTACTTCTTCGCGACGCCCATAGTGTGCTACAAGAAGTTAAAAAGAGCCACGGTGGCATCGAGAAGTGTGAAGCTGCTCTCCAAGAGTATGCATCTCAGACATCGCGCTCTGATCCGGAAACAGTCCCAGTGACCGATGGTGCCACCGAGGTAGAGTTCCAAGAATACGTTCCCAGTTCAGTTTTCTTTGAGTGGGAATTTCCAGGACTTAAATTGAAGTATACGCCCTTCGGTTGGCAACATCTGTTCGTCAACATTGATGGCCTTTTCTGAAGGTTTGATGACATCACGAGCACGGCCGCCGTGAAGAAAGCAAGGATATCTATCCAAATTCACGCCTGGATTGGTCTGAGGTACTATAGCGCTCCACAGTGGACCCACAGGGTATCTCAAAGTCTCCAATTCAATGGCAAGGATGCGGACAGGTTGGATACAGACGCGAAAGACAGAGCGCATTTCTGGGGGTTGTGCGGACGGAGTGATGAGATAAGAGTGGATGTACGAGAAACCAAGAATCTAGAAATGAGAACAAATGCTCTTTTATTGTGGTGGATCCAAGGTAGCTTGTGTCGAGCGTCACTCGAGCTTCATCTTAAACCATCAATGGAGACCTTTTCTAAGACTAAATTGCAAAGCTAAAAGCAGACATACTATTCTTTATTGCGTTATTGAAAGTACAGTTCTCTAGCTCTGCAAGCGGATTAATGAACTTACGCGCTAGCCGTACTGCAACTTACAAGTAAGGCATCCTGTATTTTTATAGAGAAGACGAGAAATAGTTGAAGTTAGTCACGCGTTGCGTTGTAGTTTGCTAATATGATATACATTTCCTCGGACAGTTACCGCGTTTATATACAGTATTTGAGTACAGAGTTGATACCCCAGCTTTTCAGCTACGAGAGTAAGAACCCCCGGATATACATTTCCTCTTGGCTAAAGACTAAACATACAAAGCGAATGAGAGACGGCGAAGGCCTAAAGTTAGATATAATCTACCAAGTCGCGAGAGCTCAAGGAAAGGTCCAATATTACGGTGAAGCGAAGCGAAGGAAAGAAGAGCGCTCGCAATCGACTTTGTAGCCAAGGCGAAACTATCCGTCAAACGATAAACCTACGATACCTTGGAACAGGCCCAGCAGAATCAGGAGAAGAAATATCCCTCTTCTCAGCGTCCCCGTCCATCCACGCCTCCTGAAGTGCCTCCTCCACCTCTGCAAGCTCACTATATGGCTGCTCCAACGCAATTTCCTGCACCCTTGCAGTAATCGCCTGCGGCGTGAACGGCCCAGACCTACCCCGGAAGTCGGTCTGGACAAAGGGCTTCGCGGCCCAGCGTGGATCTTCAGGGTCCCCAAAGTCCGTTACTTCTTCATAGCCGAAGTCTTGTAGCTTGGTGACGTTGAAGGCGGCCATCATGTCTTGGTCTTCATGGATCACTGGGTGGGGCAGATATGGTTAGCGTTGACTTTGAGCTGAGTGTTAGGAGAGCGAGAAACGCACGGTTGTGACAGTGAAACATATAAACCCCGTTCCAGGGTGCGTAGTGTGCCTCGACCTTGACGACTTCGTTCTTGCCAAGCCAGACTACGTCTTTGAGACCGGCGGCTTCGTATGGCTCTACGCCGCGGCCGGTGCGCGAAATGACTCTGAAGTCGACCAAGTGCACATGTATCTACAAGACAATGTATTAGCAACGCTCGTTTAGAGGGATCTCAATAACGCCTCGTATGCAACCGAGAATCGCACTTTCCTCCCATCCATGATGCAGCTTACCGCAGCCCAAAGTTGAGGTACGTACCGGGTGCGTCCATCCACCGGACGAGTTCTCAAGCTCCCAAATCTCAACTTTACCACGCGGCACATTGGCGAGTACGCGATTCTCCACATCGGCAAAGCCAACATTGTTGATGAGCCATTGGCTGTTCGAGCGATGGAACCGAAAATGGTGATCGATACCCGAGGACGACGGGGGAAACGGAACATTCCGCAGCGTCGATGGTACGGCGGATGTATCTGTCACCGAGGTGCTGCTAACCACGAATTTCATAACTTTGTCGGTGTCGTCGTACTCATCGTCCGTGGCGATACCACCGGCATCTTGTATGTTGCGAAGCTCAATTGTCTGCCCCGAATAGGCGGAGAAGTCAAACACGACTTCGTAGCGCTCAGCAGGAGCATTTTTCAGATCAGTGACCGTGACCGGGTTCGACAAAAGTCCTGCATCCGACGCGATAACCTTGAACGGAATCTTGGTGTTGAGCGCATTCGACTTCACAAAGTATAGATCAAAGTTTCGCGAAAGTGCCGAGTTCAGAAAGCGAAACCGATACTTGCGAGGCTGTACGTTGAGAAAGGGCCATGGTTGGCCATTGACGTGGATGACGTCGCCCCATAGGCTTTTGTCTTCACCTTGACTGGTCTTTAGCGTGCCGTCTGAATTGTAGTATTTTGCGGAGAGGACGAGGGGAATGTCGTAAGTGCCGTATCCGGAAGGAAGACCAAGAGCATCTTCGGCGGGGTCGTTGATGAGGTAGGCGCCGGCTTGGCCGAAATAGGCATTCTCGGCGGTCTGACTTCGTGTTAGAGTGAATGGTGATTGGACAAGGACACTTACCCAATGCATTGCGTGGTCGTGATACCATAGGAATCGCGCCGACTGGTAGTTGGGATAGTAGTAGTCCTTGTACTCTCCAGGATCTAAATTATAGATAGCATCAGCATTGATCAATCTAAAGCCAAATGAACCTCTTGAAAATCAGGAATACGTACGAGTGAGATCCTCTGCCCACCCATCGAATGGAGCACGCGAAGGCGAACCATGGAGATGCACCGAATTCTCTCTATCCGCATTGTTCACAAAACGGACCACTGACTCGGTGCCCATAGGTATAATGATTGTCGGGCCAGGTGATATGCCCTCATAGCCCACAAGCCGAGCAGGCTTGAGGTTAGGATAGACTTGCTGAGTGAAAGGCCTGATCTCGAACTCATAGTACCAGATTTCATTGCCCGTCACCGGATTGGTGATTTTCCTATAGATGGTGAGTCAAGATGCTCATTGAAGCGAGTTGGGAGGTGCTGTGGAGTACTCACTGCTTCGGCGTTGCGACCGGAGGAATGGGAAGAGCTTTCTGATATAGCGTGTATTTTGGGCTTCCACCACCCTTCCGAAGTGGTGGATCATTCGCTGGGTCATCTTCGACGATGTCCGCTAGAGCGGATGCTTCTGGAGCGGGAATCTCGGAAAAGAAGCGGTCCTGTCCGAGACAGCGAGCAGCAAACGAAAGAGCAAGTGTCGCCCGAGCGAACTTAGATAACATGACGATGTGGAACCAGGAAATAAAGAAGCGAACATGCAAAGTGGAACTTTAATGGCTCTCAGTGATGGTGTAAAGCTCGTCTTCTTGCGACTTATCACGATACTTATAGTTCAGCCTTCTTTACACAATACACGAGCTGTAGAGAAGCCGCTCCAGTCTACATGCTATCTGCAAAACTCTGACCAGGGGTACCATCCACTTGAAGTGACTCAATCTGCGTCGCACTATCGAATCTGTTTCCATGGCGTCCCATCGATGCCGGTTATGCACATGTGCTCCTGCTCCTGCTAGGTTCTTGCTTGGCATGTATCTCCTGCAGCTGTTCTAGAGCATATGGTCGTCTTGACCACTACCTATATTGGGAAAGTAACAAGCCTGGAGCGCCCCATGAGGTCGTTGGAGAGGTCAAGGCTGGACCGGGCCTCCTCCGCCCATGCTTCAGCGGCTATGTGTTTTAGAGAAAGCACCAATACCATGTAAGCCACAGGTGTTGGCTAGCTTAAGCCACTTTGCAGATAGTGTAGGGTCCTCAAAATCGGAATGAATATTGCAAGTTGGGACAAAGCAGTGGGTAAGGAAAATCCATAGATCTTGATAGCTGACAGATACATTCTCGAAGACTCCCTCCTCAGGATGGTTTTTTGCTCCGGCTGAGAATGAACGCTGTTTTATGTCTTGAGCTGCTAACAGCCGAGAAGTTTCCCGATATTTTGGCGTTTCCAGTGGCGTGGTTGTGTGAGCTTGGTCCAGCTGACAGGATCAGGAGAAGGCACGGGTTGCTTGATTTCCTTGGCAGGTCCGTGAAGTGGATACCTACTTCGCATATAGCGGGCCGCATGTGCTCAAACTCGATTACGGTATGTGAGGAATTTGGTGGCTTGTTCTGGAAATAGCATTCGGCAAATTCTTATTCCTGTGAATGATCGAGCATCATACCGTGTGCTTCTAGCAAGCATACCGACTCCAACCTGTTGTAGATGCACGTATGTATTACGTGAACCGCTTGCACCAGGTGCGCGTCGGTCGCTAGAGTGCTGTCAGATCCGAAATATCCATCATGTCGGAATAACGCCGAATTGTAAAAGTGACTTCACCTCAGCGGCCGCATTCTTGCTGGCGGTGGGAGGCATTGCTGCGCTTATATTAGCCATGTTTCTCATCTTATTCGGCAAGTCTGGCGTTAGGTAGTCACATAGGGAGACGGTGCAAGCCATAATGAAAATCTGCCTTACTTTCCAATACGAACTCGCCTCTCTTGCGCCTAAGAAGCTGACGTGGGCAATGTGAGTGAAGTCCGGAGTCAGCTTGCCTGGAAAGCTGAACGTATGCAGTTGATTGGACGCTAGGCAACTCTTAGAGCCAAACTAAAAACCGGGGAGGTCTTAGGTTTGAAATGGACAGGCGAGCTTTCGCCGAGTCATGATCCATTTTGTGGCAATCTCGGGGATTGTTTAACCAGTAGCGGGACCGTTGAGACTGATATTTTGAGTATGGGGACGGCCCGCGGCCGAGGAACCATCGTTAGTGCGGATTCGTTATTATTTGAACTAGTTGTTCGTGATATGCTAGGCTCGATTCAGCCCATCCGCTGAAGGAAGCCGCAAGCCCCACCCACCACGGCCGCACCCGGCCTTATGACACAGGCCTCAGACTACGCTAAAGCGTATCTTCCAACACAGAAAAATCATACGTCGATCTGTCATTTTCTTACGCCGTCTTTGGCTGACGAGCCTCGTTGCAATGCTTGCAACGGTCCTTTTTTTGAACCCTGACAAGAAGTTCGTCGGGTCGATATTCCTGCCGTGTCTCGAACCTATGCACACCCCTGGCCCTCTATCATTGTCTCATCCACATGTACGGAACGCCACAGCCTCGTATCCCGCGGCACCATGCAGGTCTCGCCACCTGATGGTACTCTTGTGGTCACTTTCGTTACACACACGCTCCACATACACCCCTCACAACTTCTGCCCGCCAAGGAAATACCTCGTTTTGGCGCACTAAATCGCGGCGTAGGATTCCGCATCTGCATACCCGAAGTCCAATGTTTGGGAAGCGAACGCAGCAAGCAGGGAGAGCAGATGCGGGAAGCGGGCAGTGGGCAGCGGATTCTAATCTTGGAATATCTTGAGCCACGTGCATCATCCTGAGTTTACATAGTTTAGCGAACACGGATACCGCTGATGTGTGTATGGCACTCAGCTTGTCCGCGCTGGGTTTCCCGGTCTTTGCCACGCGGGTACGAGAATTCCGAAGCGAGAAGTCCCATGCCCATGGGAGTCGACCTGACCGGTATGGCATTCACACCGTCAGCTCAACGGTTCAAAGTAAGCCCGTAGCCAAGACGCGATTACGAACCGTACGCAAGCTAGACACGACTCCATCTCCGCCCAGCTACCTCTCTATCCCTTGTGAAGAATAAAAAGTGATAGGTAATTCATTTCTGCACGGCATAGTGAACCTTCGACGTGGCCTACAGACCGGGCCACCTCGGCAACATCTCGATCACGGCAGCGAAGGCAGTGTTTGCCGCGGGAGCTTGTTTGCAATCAAGCTAATCGAGCAGCTACCTTCCTAGAGCTTAGCATTTCCCAGTAATCTGTGCCAAGAATGTCGGCACATGGTGGAGATGACGGATGCGGGTGTTAGCGGTACGGTCAAAGAGTGTAGCACTACAGTTCCTAGCGACACCATCTTCACCCCAGCGCGCCTGCAACACACATTACCCCGCTCGCAAGCGAGAGTCTTGTCATTCGGCCGAACGAATCTAATAAAGCGCCATTGGCCTGGACACGTGGTCTGTTCCAGTACAAGCTATCTCGTTATTACTACTTGAACTAAAAACCTTGTAGATGGAGCGGATTGGACATTCTCTTTGCTAGTGGTGGCAATATTATTTTCCACTCGTAGTTGATTACAATTGCTAGTCGTTCATAAGAATTGAAAGTGTATTTGTGCATCTCAACCTGCGCTATACTGTTTAATCTATCGCCTGTTCGAACACTTTAGTAAAGACAATTTACGATATAATATATAAATCGTCTACTTTAAGAAACATAAGCACGTCAGCTATACACGTTAGCTTCTACAGCTTTCGTGATCCACAGTCTTTCTCATTGTCCATTGTCTCCATGCGCCGATTGTGTCTCTACTACCATTGCGCTAGACCCAACCCTTACAGTCGAGACATCTGTACATAGTTGCAGCTGCTAACAATAACAGCTAGACACCGCTTAACTTAGCAACAGGCAATGGCCATGTGGAAGTAGTTAAGCTGCTGTTACAGAAGGGAGCAGACGTCGCAGTTGCTAGCGACAGCGGCCGGACACCACTTATTTCAGCGGAAGACAGCGGAAGACAGCGGCCATTATGAAATAGTGGAACTACTTCTCAAAAAAAGTCTAGATGCCAACGGTTTCGATATTCACTACGGTACCTTCCTAAGCCGCCTGGCGTTCAAAGGTTATACGGATCTGTTGCGCTTCTGCTACGAGAAACACTATGCGAATATACATAATGCGGAACCTCATGGCCGGAATCCCCTTCAGCTTGCTGCAAGAGGTGGTCACATTGACAGTTTTCATTATCTTATCAACCTAGGCCTTGATCCAACTTCCGTGGACGCAAATGGAGATGATCTACTTTTTTACGCTTCTTCGAGCGGCTCGTTAGAAGTTCTAAATGCAGGATTGAACATTGGCTTTGAGTCCGAGAGCAGGAAATGGAGCCTTCTTCACTGGGTTTGCAGGGCAGGAATACCCGATGTCGTAGAACAGTTGGTAAAGGAGGGATCAAACAGTGAAAGTGACACAGTCTCGGTCGGCGCATGCCTCGCAGATATCACATGACGCACCTTCCTTCGACGGCAGAAAGTGCAAGCCGCGACGGCGCGCTTGCGAACGGGACCCGGGGCATCTCCGTCACTCATCGCGTTGCACGGGATGAGAAGGGTGGTCTCTGCAGTTAGTAGAGGAGACACGGGACGAGAGACGAGAGAGGCGGAGGTAGGTTCGATGCCGCGGCCCACGGAACAACGCACGCGGGTCGCCGAAAACGGAACTAGAATTCATCTACGCACGTACCAGTGCGCTGATCGCGAATCATCTGCTACGAATTACTATATGTAGAGTTTCGATGTGGTCATATATACAGCCTCTGAAGAGCACCAACATGGCGCTCTCTTCGATCTTCGCAGACGCAGCACCATGTCCACCATGAGCGCAACCGCCCCGTACATGCCGGCCCCGGCCTATCTCGAAAACAACACGGCTTACTGTCTCTCAACCTCAAGGCCATTGGAGCCCTCTTGTTATCGCCATATTTCACGGACAAAAAGAGATGTTAGGAAAGTTACATGTTAGGGAAGTTATCTAAATCCTGCAAATCTCTGCTGGGTGCAGAAGCTGATACTGTGCGACCTCCCGGTGAACGTCACAGTGGTCATATCTGCAATGGATGCTTGCATGTAAGTAAGTAATCTAGGTGTCCGAACTAGTCTCACATCAAGCAGGATATCTATGGGCCACGTTTCAATTGTCGAGTATGCCTGGATTTTGATTATTGTTTTATGTGTAAGCCTTTCTTAGAGTGTCTGCACTTAGATCATGAGTGGAACTATTTTGAGTTCTCTATCTAGCCAGGTATCGTTGCAGCTTAGGTAGCCAAGACAGACTGTTGCAAGGTACTTGTGCTGCTCAGCCTGAGTGAGGGCTTGATTGGATCCTAGAGAACGCTGGCAACTGGATTTGTTTCAAAGGTGGAGAGTAAATTTTTTTGACTGATGGATGGATCAAATGAATGGTTCTGTAACCAGTTACAACCTCAGGTCTTTCCTCTCTGACCTCAACAAGGGCTCCGCCAATATCAATAATCTCGCTGTTGATATATTCATCATCAATGTTGTCTGGTAGATCATCCCATTGAATCGTAGCGCCATCATCATTGAACTCAACGATGAGAGCCTCGGTCATCTCAGATACTGTAAATGGTCGGAACGAGAATGTTGTCCACCTCAGTATAGCTAGAGCACGACTTTGGTTGTCAGGAGAGTGATTTTGAATGATCTTCCAGTTTCGCTCATACGTATTCTCGAGACCAATTGGCATGTTCTTCACAATATTCTGCAGTTGTTTCGCATTTTTGCCGCCTCGCAACTGATCTTGTTGTAGTTTAATCCACAAGAACATACCCTCGCACTTCTCAGCGAGCTGTACGGCCAGATCCTGTCTGAGGCAGTCATCTTTGTTCGGTAGCTTCTTGTCGACCACACTTCTGGAGAATTGTGATATGTCGTGTCGAACTTCTTCGTTGGTGATCCTGCAATGATGTATGACGTGGTTTGTATCTTGAGTGATCTTCAGAGACAATTCCGCGCGTATATCTGTTTCTTCTCCTTGTTATGAGTATACGTGAAGCGGTTCACTTAGTTTCCTCCTTCAGCTTCTGCAAGAAATCTGTACGCGCATCGTCCCGCCGACTATACTCATCAAATTCGTCAAGGACGAAGGCGTAGCTGCGGTTCTCGGAGACAATGGACTCGAAGAGAGACCAAATGGCAGATTCCGACGCTCTCCGCTCGGCCTCGAAGTGTCGTCTCACCAAGTCCAGAACGTTTGAGTCAAGTTGTGCTATTTGCGAGATCCAAGACCTGATGATAAATTTTGGATTGCCGCCAGATTGAGCATGCGGAGAGGCGAAGAAGCACGCAACAGGAAAGGATTGCTTGTCTTTCAGGTCCTCGACAAGTTTCGCACAAAGCACCGTTTTACCGTATCCAGCAGGCGCATAAATCCAGAGTACTCGAGTCCTCTCATCTGAGCGCTCATTCGAAATCCACGAATGATAAGTGGGGTGGGAAAAGATCCATTCGCATGTTCCTGCGAGACGTGACGAGATTTGCTTGTCAAAATACTGGGCGACGTTGTAACGGTCGCTATATCTCGTAACATCAAGCCAGTCATTGATTGTGTTCTGCGATTCTAGTCTCGCTCTGAGCTTCCTCTCGAGCAGGAATCGAAGGATCTCTAGGACGCCTGCATCTCCGATTTGCTTATCTGAGCTTACATGTGAGCCACGCTTCTAATACAGTAAGGAGGTCCCACCCTTGACATAGCTTTCGAGTTCAGGCAAGTGCTGCCACAAGTTCGACGTAGGGTTCGTTGGGGAGGAAAGGTTGGAAAGTGTGTTGGTAGCGATCTGAGACATCCCAACTTGGTGGCTGAACATTTCTCTATGTCTAGAAGCCGCACCAGGTTCATCTCTCGTGAGTTTCGGGTCTGTATCTTTCTTTTTGTCCTTCGTATTCTCCCTTAGAAACTCAGGGAGACTATCGAACGCTTCGTCGTGGTTTCCGGACTTGGTACGTGACCGTGATCTCGTGCGTTCGTCGGCATCGACGGAATGACGCGCATGGTTAAAAATCCTTTTCAAGACAGTCTCCCAACCTTGACCTTCGAGCTGAAGGCCATGGAATTCTTCCATTAGTCCATCTAAGTTTTCAAGTACATTCGCCCTGCCTCGAGGTCTTGGCTTATCGTCCTCAAACACAGGGACTGCGCAACGCGGCGCGACGCCGGTATCTTTGTCGACTTCGACGTGTTCCAAGGCGCCCATATGGTCGTTGAGAATGCCAGGGGTATCAGACGGTATCTCAACGCCTGTGTCCTCTCCGTTGGGGCGGGGTGGGAAGAGTCCCCATTTGTCTATTGATTGCTGGGTGGAAAGCCTCGATAATGGTATAACCAATGGCTGATCCTCAAGCGATTTCTTTATCTTTCTCTCAAGTCGAGCAAACGCCTTTTTCCGTCCCTCTCCGTATATAAGCGGCATGTGGATGTCGAAAGTTCCAAGCAGAGAGTATGCTGCATCCTCTTCACGTTTCGGCTGGCGGTTTGCTGCCCATGATCTTCGCTCGTCGACGCTAAACTGGGAAGGAGGACTCCCTCGGAGAGCTGGAATGGAAATTCCTGTAATGTCGTGAATATATTGCACCATGGAATGCTTGTCGCCAATTTTAACGCCTTCAAAGGAATAGAACTCCACACTTATCGGAGCAACAAGCTCCTTGAAGTGTCCATCCCCGAGTGAACCATCTGCTCTTCCGGAAAGACTGGTCGTTATTGGCGAAGCCGTTGAACGAAACATCAGATAGGTATACGTAGCACTTGGCCGCGTTTTGGTACCACTGGAACATCGAATTGATGGCTTCTTGAAGCTCCGAACTGCTTGACTTGTCAATGCAGCAAGTGTCCACCCATAAATACTCCAATTTGTCTTTCGCAGCTTGATCCCTACAGAAGCCGATCTTACGAAAGCCAGCTTTGTCTCTGCCTATGTCGCCTTCAAGATCGCGAACACTAAGCTCCTCCTTATCTTCCCCCCAAGTGTGAGAAAGGATCGCATAGCGTGGAACGTTGTTGCCTACGCGTTCGACCAGGCTGAAGTTGCCGCCGCCTTCAACCCGCAAAAGTCGCATGAGGGCAGAACTGCGAGCGAGCTCGAGCTGAGGCAAACAAGTTAGATGTAACGACACTTAAGTAATGCACGAGCTGTGCAGGAGCTGCGACGGTTCGAGTTGGCAAGTGATAGACGAACACTCAGAAGCAGCGCTGGGCGGTCGAGGCGGGCGGGGCAAGCGGCTGCAGAGTGGCTGAGCTGTAAAGGCTTTTAGTTAGCTGTTAGTATTGGTAACGTGTCCCATCGGCCACCCTACTAACAATCCGCGCAACGCGTTCATCTCATCAACCATGCTGCCACGCTAACTACCCCTATTACTTTAAATAAAGGCCGATTATCTATTGCTACTGCGTCCTATCAGTCCAACACGCGTTACTCTATTTGCGCCTTAGTAAAGGCGTATGGTATACTAAGATTAAATCTCTAGAAGCGCGCCTTTGCGGCACTCCTTCCCAACGCGAGGTACCTACTACTAACTAAAAGCTGTACCCGTAACAACACACTCGTAAGAGTTACTTTCCACCAAGCTCGTACGTAGGTTAACTAGCAGATAATTCGGCGCGTTGCGTATCTCCCTCTGCCTCTACCGGAATCGTGTCGCGCTTGTGCTCGTAGGACTTAGAATTGGGCTCACCATCAGGGTCTCCACCAGGCTCACCACCAGGCTCACCACCACTCGCTGCCAACTCAGTTGGGAGTTTGGTCTTCTTTTTCTGTCTCCAAAGCAGAAAGCCTGCAACTCCCAGTGTAATGACAACAATGGGAACAGCGACGCCTGTCGCGATGGCCGTGACGTTGGTCTTATTCTCTGAAGGCGTCGATTATGCGCTTGTGGGCCCTGTGGGCTCAGCAGATCCCGTGGCAGGTCCGGATGCTGGCGATGCAGTCGAGTCCGAAGGCCTTCGTGAAGCCGAGGTGACAATATCTTATTGCGTTAGCAATTCCCGTCAGATAGGAGCATCGGACGTCGCATACCCGTCGGAACAACTCCGCCCAGCTTGCAATAGCTGTTGAAGACCTCAATGGCAGAACTATTCTGCTCGGGAAAGTTTGGATTGCACGCCGTAGAGACATGCTTGCCAATCATGCTGGAAAACTTTGCGGAACTGTCGAAGCAGAAACAAGCCCAGGAAGTCATCGATGAACCGTCGCCACAGCCCTCAGGCATGGCGCGTACGATCGTCGAGACTTTTTGCTCTGCGCATGTTTCTAAAAGAGAGTATGTTGGAATCTGAAGTGCACGTCGTGTTCCGTCAGCATGGTACTCCCTACTTTCTTCTATTGCGCTGGATTATGACTTGTCTAACAAGACTGGAGGCGTGCAAAACTCACCGTGTTGATGAAAATCTTAGTCGGGCCGGAGCACAAAGCCGAGATCACAAAAATAAGGACAAAGAATAGGTTTTGGGATAGCGAAAGCTCCATTTTCGTCGACGGTTAGAAGAGTTTGTGATTCACCCTACGTGGTGCAAGTCGAAGAGCGAACCTATTCTATCGCCTCTCACGCCGAGATCGCTGGGCTTTAGTAGCCGGTGTACATTCTCGTATCACCCTTGCTTTGGATGCAAGTGTCTCCATAATCAAGCCCAAAGACCGTAGAATCCAAACGATCGGGATACCAATCAACATGTACAAGGAGTATGCGCAGGGAATTGATAAGCTGAAAGAGGAGATTGACAGCCTGTGGCGGCGCTGATTGTGGGATAAATGACTGCAACGTTGAGCAGGCTGAACATATACAACGCACGAGGCTGACTACTTAACGTCGCGATAATCGCGAAGACTTCCCATTTCCGGCGATGCAGGTTGTTGCGAAGTGGGGGCGAAGTGCCGATCACGCAAAAAAAAGTGTAACTAACTTTCTTGAGATTAACGTTCAGTAATACGAGTTTAACTGGCCCGGGGCAAATACCCAAAAGGGACGATTTTTGCGACAAAGTGTTCTCGCCCAGGAGAGCGGAAGGTGTCTTTCCACCTGTTTGTCTGAACTGAGTACTCCGGGGCTCATGAACACCGGGAAAAACGAGCATTTTAGCTCTGCCCTTAGTGTTCTCCCGGCACTATCATCGACCCGTGAAGGTGCCCAGCGCGCACGATCTATGCATGTGGCTAAAAAGGAGCATGCACGACCAGGCATCGTGCAGGTGACTATCGTTTCATGCTTGCGACGGTTCTGCTTCTGCTCCAGACGACGTCATGTGGCTTGGTGAAGTGTGCTTGTGGCGAACAAGACAATACATGGATACCATGGGAGGTATCCGAGATCGATACCTCTTGCAATTGCATGCTTGAGCCCGATACAACTCACTTTCTGCATTTTCAGAGGCTTTCGATATGCTTTTTTCTGTTGTCGGGGTCACGGTCTTGACGATGGTGATGGATGGAGTTCATTTCCAGCTGAGAGCTAGGGGCGATGCCACGAACTCGTTCGCGGGTAGCAATTTGTATTTCTTGCATGCGCTCCCGCAGGCGCAACAGAAGGCCTATATTGAAACCCTCGCTGGTTGGGAAGTCAAAGTGATCCGTTTGTGGGGCGAGTCAATCCGCGACGTGGAAAATAATGCTCATACTAACTGACGGCGTTAGCGACACACACCGAGGCTGGATGTTTGAAGGGCAGCACCGTCAGCTTCGTTCCACCATTCGAAGCCACTATCGGTGCATACGACAACACCGTTCTCGATGCCCTCGATAGCACTCTCAAGCTCCTCCACGACAATAGCATCAAAGCCATCATATCACCACATAACGCTAACTCGCTTACCGGATCTGAAGCGTGCGATGCATACTGTGAAAAGTATACAAATGCCTCGACCTTCTATTCATCCACAGAGGCAAAGATGGATTACGACAATCGTCTCAATGCCATACTATCTTACGAATCCCCAAACTTCGCGGGCCGCGCTTGGAGAGATTTAGGAGAGGTCATTCTTGCAATTGATTTACAAAACGAGCCGTTGATAGAGCAACTCGACAAACTCAACGCGAACGATCCGGACGGCTGGTTGTGCGGACGTGCCGGTGCTCTCAAGGGCTTCGTAGGGTCTTCAAGAATCAAGGTCGTAACTGGGGGCATCGGCGGCTCCCAGTATTGCTGCGACCATGAGTTCAACTTCCCAGAGAAAGCGTTGCAGTGTGACGCGATAGACATCTTGAGCGTACATGGTTACATGAGCAAGTCGTCAGACTGGGCATATTTCATTACTGGTGATAAATCAGTACTTAGACAGGCGCGTTCGGCGGCCAAGCATGTTATGGTGGAAGAGTGGGGCGTTAGCACAAGCTTTCAAGACAACTTTAACAGCCAAGTCGAGGTATTCAACAGTGCCGGCATTCCGTGGTTAAGTCAATCGTCCTAATTTAGGGGACAGAAATGCGGGCTGACCTACTCGCAGCTCTACTGGCAGGTCGTTCCAGGATTGGATGGTTCTCAGGCTGGACATCCGGACGGATGTGGTTACGATGGATTCGAGATCGGAACCGACAGTTCGAAGGGTAATATTCGAAGTGCTGTGGGGGCTGCGAATGCGGTAACAGCGAATCAGAGCTGGGTATGCTAGGTTAGCGAGCGACGATAAAGGTTCGTAGTCGCATCGTAGCAGGTGGTATTAAGCGTATTTACCTGCTAGGCGAAGCCTCAGGGGCAGATTGTTGTTGAAATTATTGAGAGCTAGGGTTTTTTTGCTAAGAGTTTAGCTGTTCTATGTCGGACTTGAGTCTATAACTCTAAGTAGTTTACATATTATATCGATATCTATTCCGGGTGTTCTTCCTCTCGCAGCTGAGAAAGATGGGGTATTAACTCTATTAAATTACACTGTACGAGAACTCCGTAACTATCGATATCTATTAAATTAGCCTAAAACAGCTTATATAGATCTAGTTATTACGGATACTACTTACTAAGCCTAAACCAAGTAAGGGGAAGCCAGCTTGGTATAGAATATGTTAAGATCCTTGATCTATACTTGAATTGATTCACTTGAAAATTCCTAATGTTACAAGTACAGATGTACGTAGGGCTTGGGTTGGTTCTCGGGTGCGTAATGATGGTAAGCGCGACGAGATAAAAGGTACGGTTTACAGGTAGGTACTGAGAAGTAATTTAGATTGAACACGAACGACTATAAGGGTCTTTCGTAGTTGATTATATACTAGAGAGCGATAGTCGGAGTAATGGCTATCGCTAGGGGTGATATTCGGGGCAATAGTTCTCACAGTGAGCTATAGTCCTTGGCGGAGCTATCGGTGACGTGATCTTGCTCGCTGTAACTTCCGGAGACACTGTCCTAGTAGCGCTTACATGAAGAACCAATGAGATAGGTTGTATGTACTGTGAGGCCAAGTTGGCCGTAACATAGCAATTGTTAAGGAGTATAGGAAAACATGTATAAGGTGAGAACTGCTACTGCCCATGCCGACAAAGCATGTTCACATAGACATAGAGCTACGTTCCGTACATACTGCGAAGCATTGACTGCCTGTCAAGCTGTCACTGCATCAAGCTCCCCTTCGTCATTACCTCGTTACCTTGACGTCTTCCCTCACTGTCCAGTCCTTTTTCGGGTACAAATCGAACATCCGATAGAGACTCAGGATAACTTTGATCAATTAGAGCAATTTTAAGATACCTGGGTCCTCCTTTCGATGTAAACAGCCAGAAAGCAATGTAGCGCGCATATATGTAGCCGGATTGCGGGGTTGCACACGGCGATATCACTGTCAACCAAGAAATTGTAGTAGGGCTATATCTTCTAGGACACAACCAATTACCACCGCCCAAGGCCCCTGCAATCAAAGGACAACATTTTACGCGTTTGACGCCTTCGCTAGCTTCGCCGGTTTCATGGCTGCGCTCTTCTTCGACTTCATTTTAGCCTCTTCTTCCTTGACTACCTTTGCCTCTTCGCTGCCAAACTCCTTCCGCCAGTCTTCTGCCTTCTCCGGCTTGATTCGGCTGAACAAGTACTCTGCTTTGCCGATCGTATGCCCAGGCTTGACAGAATCTGCATTCCAAAGGTCAGGGATGGGAAGCGGATCCATACGTAGCTGCCTGTTTATGGCGCTGGCGGTCTCCGGCATGTATGGAGCAACGACAGAGGCAAGTAGGTGAACTAAGTTGATAGCAAGGCCTACCACGGCGCCACATTTGGATGGCTCGTTCGCAGCGAGAGAGTTGTCGAGCTTGTTTGACTGGAGAAAGAGGTTTCCAAGCTGGGACAACTGGAGGACTGTGGAGAGGGCAGCGCGGATTTTGACAGCGTCGAGTTCGCGTATGTACTGAGCCAGAAGCTTGTTCACGTCCTCTTTCCAAGCATCGAAAGAGGCTTCATGGTACTCGGTCCAGTTGGGTACGACATTGTTGTAGTGTTGCGAGTTGGTGAACTTCAAGACACGATTGACTAAATTACCGAAGTTCTTTAGCAGGACGTTGTTGTTACTACTAATAAAGGAGTCCCAGGTGAATTCGGTGTCGCTAGTCTCTGGTCGGTGGGATAGTAAGAAGTAGCGCCATACGTCAGATGGAACGCCAGTCTTCTGCGCCGAATCTCCAAAGACGCCAATGCCACGAGATTTTGAGAATTTCCCACCCTCGTAAGTGAGGTAGTCTATAAGTGAGAGAGCGTACGTCAGCACAGAATCTCCACATGATGGCCCCATTTTGCGTACCTGTTGTCGCCAGATGATGCAGCTTTGTCCAATTCTCTCCGGTGCCGATTTGAGAACCGGGGAAGATCACAGAATGATAGACGACGTTGTCCTTCCCAATAAACTGATAAAGTTGAACATCAGGGTTTCGCCACCATTTCTCCCACTGGTCGGTGTACTGGGCTGTGATGGATACATAACCAATGCAAGCATCAAACCAAGAGTAAATGACCTTCTCTTCGTACCCTGGTAGAGGGACCTTCGTTCCCCATTTCATGTCTCGAGTGATGCTGCGTGGTTGTAATCCTTCCTTCAGCCAAGCGGAAGTAATGTGCTTGCCATTGCTTGACCATGCACCGTTTTCAGAGGATTCCTGGAAAAACGTCTCAATCTCGGATTGCAGCTTGTCCAGTTCTAAGAAGACATGTTCCGTGTCCCTAGTAATTGGTGTAGAGCCATCAATCTTGCAGCGAGGGTTCTTGAGCTCGAGAGTGTCTAGGAGCTTCCCGCAGAGGTCGCATTGGTCGCCACGAGCGTCCGCATAGCCACACGATGGGCACTCGCCTTCTACAAATCGGTCTGCAAGGAAAGAATGATGCTCTTGGCAATAGAGCTGAGTTGTAACGCGTTCCTTCAAAAAGCCATTCTGGTTCAGCTTAAGAAATATGTCTTGAGTGATATCCGTCTGACGCTGAGTTGTAGTTCGGCCAAAGATGTCGAAACTGATGCTGAACCACCTGTATATCTCGGCGTGGATAGCGTGGTACTTGTCGCAGAGCTCTTGTGGCGTGCATTTTTCCGAGAGTGCTTTTGCCTCCGTCGTGGTGCCATACTCGTCCGTTCCTAGAAGAGATGCAAGATTAGGTCTTTGCCTCTTTGTGCGGGATAATGTCAACAGCCTACCACCGATGTAAAGAGTGTTGATCCCTCGCCCTCTGCAATATCGCGCAAAAACATCCCCGGAAAGGACTGATCCTATGACTAAATCCGGCGGTTTATCGTTAGCGCATTTCGTCAAAATAGGAACCGGAACCTGCATATTTGAGACAGAGAGTATGCATGGTTGGGTGCGTACTGTTTCCAAGGTGTGGGACGTTATTGACATAAGGTAGAGCACTGGTGACGAGGATGTTGCGCTGTCCAGGCTCCGGAAGGACCTCCGGGAGGATTACCCCACCGTTCGTGCCCATCGTTAAGGCGTTGGGACTCCGATGAAAAGACGGCCTGTTGATTCTCGTGTGTTCCTCGTGAAAAGGCCGTGGCAGAGGCGGTGCGATGAATGATGTTTAGAGGGATTATCTGGTGTGTTTGCGTGCGCTTTGTTGCGCCGCATTCCCTGCCAAGCTCATTACCCCGTTATGTGTCTCACGTGATGGTGACTCTACTTTAATTGTCTGTATGGAAACATGACCCTAAAAATTTGGCTAGGCATCGTTTACGAGATCACGTTAATACGGTCTGAGATTAGATTGGGGTTCTTAGGCGAGAGAAGGCACGCACGCATTCACAGCACACGTCCCACATTTGGCGACAAAGCGACACAACAATCATGTGTTTTACCGGTCAGTGGTCCACACCACTGACCGGTAAAACACGTGACTCACTAGGAACGAAACACGCGCTTGCATGTCCTGACTAAGTCAAACCAGGAGCGCGACTTCAGTTCGGAGGAGGACAAGCAGGCCGTCCACAGACGGCATACGGCAGTCTCCAGCTGCGCCAGATCGATTCTTCCACGCCCGCAGCCACCTACGTCACGGTTCTGACCCCTGCGCTCGCGTCCCGCTTCTTCATCCGACTTCCCCAGCTCTCGCACCTCGCCCCCCAAGCAATTTAGTTGATCCACATTGCCGGCTCTCCCACTCGGATTCTTGTCTCGAGACCAGAAGTATCATCACGTCAAGGTCTTGCAAACGCACCGGGGTACATGTACGACATGAGAAAGTTGTCCGGCAGAAGAAACGCCGATCTAGGCAGACTGCCTGAAGCAACAAGCATACTTTTATGAGAAATAGTCAGCTGCGAAAGGAAGAATTCCCGTATCTGTCAAGAGCCTCGCCGTTTCCACCAGTCGCAGGCGGATTCGTACACGAAGAGCATTTGACGATAGGGCCCTGTCATTTTGGAATGTTCTCTAGATCTGGGGTTTGTTTCAATTGGTCATCTGTTGCCACAACCATGTTCGCAACATACAAGAGAAGTCGAAATTAGTGGAAAGGGCATCCGTATAGCTTGTACCTGATTATCATATAAACAAGCTAATAGGCACAACTCCGGACACCAGTAGGGTGTTGCGTTCACAGGAGCCAAGCATAGATATCGTGCGATGAATCTAGAACTCTCCTAGCGACCCTCTTCGCGGGAGGGCATTTATCTCGTGTGTAACGATTTCGATGCGCACCATTGGTCGAACTGACCCCGTATACTCGAAATTTGAACCAATAGCTCACTCCAATTCAAGGCTTTAGCTAGGATGAAGGCGGGAAGTAGTATCGCGTAAAACTCGTAATGTCTACATAAAAACTTCTAGTAATGTGTTGATTCTATACGAACTCTTACTCGCAACGAATAACCTCTAGCGAAGGTCATAGCATTCACAGAAGCAGAGAACAGAATACTAGGTAAATGTTTCCATTAAAGAGTGGCAGTAGACATAACTTAAAGAATGAGGAGTTAAATCTTAACAGGTGCTATATAGCTAATGATATAATGGCTAGATAGATCGGTGATTGTTGTATCTTTTCGAAATTTATCGTGCGTGATAGCTCTTGTACTCCGATCAGTTTTCCCTTAAGCCGCAGCCTAATTGTACGCTGGGAGTGGTTGCTTTGTTAATACCTGGATAGTTTCAGCTTGGCCCTAATTGATATGATGCTCACTACTTACTAGCGCGCGATAAGAGTAGAACCGTAATCGGGATAGATGGCCGAATCATGCTCCCCTGACTAGTTACAGTCATTGTAAACGGAGTAGCGGTGGTCGACGGGTTGCTTAAGTTCAATAGCAGCTATAGTGTCGCGGATGGATGTTGAATTGTTGGAGATAGGGAGTTGGTGGAGGTAAGATTAATAAATTTCTGATGATATCGGATGTGTTTGAATCGAAGGATATAGTCCTTTGCGTGTGAGGATCCCGTTATTTATACCCGATAGCCACGCCCATCCACGTAGAGTATAACGGGCGAATAGTGAGCCCGTCTTACTTTCGTGAAACTTACTTTTGAGGTTCCTAACCTTCTAGACAGGCCAACGTACTGGAAGGAGTTAGGATGCCGTCTAATTGCGGGACAGATCACATTCTTAGGTACCTTAGCATTTCTTTCCTGTGCGTGATGGTATAGAAGAGGAAGCTGTCAAGAAACTCAGCCGGGTGGTATACGAATACGCGGTAGGTTTGCGGCGCGGTTGCAGCGTGTATGCAGGATGGTTGGCTTAGGAAACACGAAGGGTAACCGCGCCTTGGTAGTTAGTGCGCGTAATTAGTAAACGCGCACCCGAGCATGCGTGCTCTACTAATAATACGAGGCGGTTGTTACGGCCCGGCAGCACTGGTCGAAGAAAGGCAATTCTGATTTGCTTAGCACCCTAGCCTAATATATAATAGGCGCCGCGGCCCCCGAAGTTATATGAATTACGTGTCTGATAGTCTTGCCTAGGACTATTAGTAGCCACGTTAGCCGCTATTATAGGTATTATGTATAGTATATAGGCAACCACGATGGGCCTTACGGCCTAGCGCTGATGTAGTTGAGATCCCGCGTCCCGCTTATTACCTCGCCCAATCACCGAGTAAAGGGACGAAATGTTTAGGGTGAGGCGGGTGGTCGGCGGGACTTAGCGAAAATCTATTAACTATTAATCTAGTAACTACCCTAACCTAGCGTACTCTAAAGGCTTAAATAATTACTTAGATTATACGTATACCCTCTATAAGATAAGCGTATTTAATTCTATAATAAATTTATACTTTAATATTACGTTTTATAGCGTATAGTACGCTATATAAATAGAGTAGATATATACGCGCTATAATAATATTAAGATTCTTAATCTATACTTTATTATAATTCGCTTAGTAAGTTCTTATATAATAAAGCGTAGACGTATATAGAGACTAGGTTAATTCTTAAGTATTTAATATTAGGGTGGTAAATAGATTAGAGTTAGATTAGAGTTAGATTATATTACGTAAGACCCTACTATATATAGTATACTTAATTTTCTATTAATTATAAGTTTACTATATAGTAAAACTTATCTATACTAGAGTTATATTAGAATTAGCTATACCTATAAATTTATAATTAACTAGTAAAGTTATAATTAACTAGTAAAGTTATAATTAACTAGTAAAGTTATAATTAACTAGTAAAGTTATAATTAACTAGTAAAGTTATAATTAATCTATAAACTTATAATTAATCTATAAACTTATAATTAATCTATAAACTTATAATTAACTACTATATATATTAATAGTAGTACACTTACCTAAGCCTAGGCCGGGTAAGAGTAGGATAATATATAGTAGTATTTACCGTAGATAGTATTTAGAAGGTTTAAGTATAGAAGTTAACTACCTAAGTATAGAATATTTCTAATATTAACTAATTTAAATAATTTAAATAACTATTCGTGTCTATTAATTTAGTAAAGTAAATCTAAAAAGTATAAACTAAATAAGCGAGTTAACTATAAAGAGTTAAAATATAAATAAGATTCTCTAGATCTATATAGTCCGAATCTTCTAGTTCTAATTCTATTAAGACTCCTTACTATAATGGGCTAGGCCTAAGAATCTTAGTTAGTAAACCTCGGAGCTCCGCCTACTCTAAAGGAACTTCTAGAAGTTCTCTTTAGAGTAGGTAGTATATATAAGATCTCCGGGACCGGAACTCTATAGCTCCTTATTAAATCCTTAAGTATTCTATCTAGTATTTACTCTTAGCGGCCCGCCCCTTATATAGGATTTAATTAATACTTCTCTCTTAGCTACGTTAACGGACTAAGCTAAGTTCCTTAAGAAAGGCCTTTAGAGAAAGACCTTCCTATTACTCTATATCTAGAGTAGAACTTAACTACACCAGAGCTATAAACCTAAATCCCCTTTACTTAGAGGAGCTCGTTACTTAAGCTAGGGAGTTAGGTTTCTAAGAACTTAATAACGTTAATATAGAGATACTCCTCTAGGAATTCCTCTAGAATAAAGGGCTTATATATAATAATATTAAAGAAAAACTTCTAGTAGTCTTAAACTAATTAAATACCCTATAAACCGGTCCTAGCCCTCGCTACGGCCTAATATTAACTCTAAACTAAACTAAGGCTATATTAGAACTATTATAGTAGTTAATATACTAAGTAAGGGCCCTTTAACTCTAAGTATTAAACTAGAAAATAAATAAATAAGGTCCTATAAGGAACCCCTAAATATACTAAAACTTAAAGAAATTAAAGTTTCCTAATCTAGAATAGTTTAGGGGGAATTACTTAGACTACTACTACTTCTACGTCTAAATAAGAACTAAACTCTAAGAAGATTTTAATACTCTTAGTTTACTAGTAGAATATATATTTAACTAACTAAAGGACTCTATAGTAAATATTACCTTATTATAGATAGACTAATATCTAGAAGGTAAAACTAAAGCGTTCTAGAAATTTCTAGATACGTAATTTTCGGACCTACTAAAAGAAGAAAAAGTATAGAATAGACTATAGATAATCTACTAATAGGATAAGAATCCTCTATATAAGTTTAACGCGGAATTCCTCTAAGTAGCGTTTAATATAGAGGAGGAAGGGAATAATATATACCTAAAGAGCTATTATTAGAATACTATTCGCTTAGACCTATAGGATTAGATAGTAGTAGTAGAAATACTCTAAAATACTATAATCTAGTAAGTAATAGTAAGGGTAGTATAGATAGACGAGAACCTTTATTAGAAGAAATAAGAAATCTTACTCTAGAGAATACCCCGCTTCGCGCGAGATATAGATCTAATAGATTAGAAGCTAATAGTCTATATAAATTTTAGCTAGTTAAGCCTCTTAAACCCCTCTAAGAAAAGAAGTAAGATAGGAAGTAATAAAAAGTACTCTAATAAACTAAGAAATAGGCTCTAAGGCTCTAGTAAAACCCGTGCGTTATAGGCGACGATAGAGGAATATATTAAATAGAGAAATAGTAAATAATATATTTATTACGGTAAGATTAGCTACTTCTAGAGAAAGTATAACCTTCTTCTAGCGGAACCTCCGGTATAGGCCTAATCTAGAGTAATAAAAGAAGTAGAGAGTAATAGCTAAGAAGAAGGTATCTCTATAAGTAACTCTAGTTCGGAAAACTAGAGTCTCCTAGCTAAAGTCGCGGCTAGAGGGAAAAAGAGTAGTTTATTTAATACTAAAAGAAGGAAAGCTTTAATAGCTTCTAAAAATTATAATTAGACGTAAGTCTAATTACCATATATATACTTATTAATAGAGAATTATTTACCTCTACTATACTTAATATAGGATACTTAATATTTAGATTTATCTTAGAATATTTTATAAGGAAGAATAAACTATTACGTCTAAAATTTAGGGACTAGAGAGGAGTTATTAGTATTAAAAACTAAATCTCTTTTATTAAATAATCTATAACTATAGAGATTTTAGGGTTAGGGTTTAGGTTTAGGTTTAGGGTTAGGGTTAGGGTTAGGGTTAGGGTTAGGGTTAGGGTTAGGGTTAGGGTTAGGGTTAGGGTTAGGGTTAGGGTTAGGGTTAGGGGTTAGGGTTAGG
>Ga0247733_1000101_pt1 | contig 128840 bp, 141 predicted proteins | sample UWRJL043104R2_FD_180932 | JGI IMG/M metagenome (GOLD analysis project Ga0247733, IMG submission 180932) | Plant litter microbial communities from Arlington Agricultural Research Station in Wisconsin, United States - UWRJ-L043-104R-2 | ecosystem: Environmental > Terrestrial > Plant litter >... | reverse complement strand
GGCCCGCCGAGACACCACCAGAGCACACGTCTGACCCCCATATCCACATCCACCGCCTTCGCCCAAGAACAACGCAACACACCCTCCCCCAGCGGCTCGCGCGCGGGCTTCTCACCTGCCACGTCAAGCTTCCCGGCTCTACCCTCGTCCTCGGCCCGTCACGTCGCGAGTCGCAAGTCGTCGGCCGCCTCGTCCACGTCGTCGCCCTTTTCGCCCGCGCACGCCGGACAGCAGCCCCCATCCGGCCAGCTGCTGTCCTCCCGCGCCAGAAACATAGCGCCGCAGCCCGCCTCGCAGCTGGCATCCTCCGCCGCCGCAGCAGCCGCATCGCACGGAGGGGGTGGGTCCTCGAGCAGCGGCGGAGGGGCCTCTCGGCTTGTCCGCGCCTCACCTTCACTCTCGACCTCCAGCACCGTGGGCTCGCCCAGCACGTCGGCTAATCCCGGAAACGGCGCGTTCGTACAAAACCAGAACCTCTCTCGCATTGTTATCGCGCAGGTTTTCCTTCTGCTTAGCCAGTTTGTCCCTGCGAAGGACGACAAGGACCGCGCAAAGTGGGACACGCAAGCCGAGCAGGTTCGCAAGGTATGTCGCTTCCACTCTGGCCTCGCTTCAACTACATAGGCCACGCTGACCCGCGCTAGCTCATTGACTCCAACAGCATGGAGGTCTTCTCTAAATACTTCCGGCGCCTGCTGCAGAACAACGCGCCCCACATCTTTTCTAATGGCGGCCGCAATGCAGACCCGCATGGAAACTACCAGCTGCTCGTCAATGAAATGCAGAAGCTACGGGCCGACCCAGACCAAGCACAGAAGATTGCAGAGTCTATCAACACTCCCGAGGGCGACCTGTTCCGCGAGTTCGATCTCTCCACCTTCATCACCCACTTCCAACTCGACCCGTTCGCAACAGCCATGCTCGCTGCGGCATGCAGATTAAGCAGCTCCGCCGATATGAAAGCAAAAGGTGCGTCTCGCTTCTTTCGATTCTTGTGCTATACTAACAACGCGCAGCTGATGCGGTCTTGTCCGCCAAGAGCGAAGAGCTTCTGATCGCGATCGCGCGACCCGACCAAGTCCAATCCGACGACATCACGACCGAATACCTCGTCGCGCTGCTCGAACGTGTGCTCCAGGATCCACCGCAGGACTGGAACGAAGACCGGAAGGCCAGCCTGGCGTACGCAATACAGATGCGCTACCAAGCTCTGCGCGCAACCGTGCCCGAGGAGATCCACGCTGTCTTGCAGCTCATCGAGCTGACCAATGGCTCGCAGAACCCTTTAGTGAAGCTGGTACAACGTGCAGGCCTACGAGGCACCGAAACCGTCGAGGCGTGCAAGGAGATGCTAGCGTCCGCTGAGACACGCGATATTAGCTACCAGCAAGTCGCCAGTGTTCTCATCTACCTGACCTTGGTCTCTGGACACAACGCCAAGAACTTCGTCGCCGCGCTGCGAGAACACCGGACCGGACAGCGGTTGGACTGGCAGGACGTTGTGCACGCCTTTGATCGGGAGTCGCTACGGGTGTCAAAGCCCCAGTTCCTGGCCATCTACAATGCTCTCCTCCCAATCGCCCAAAACACAGACGCTTTCGATATCCAGCTGCTGTGGGGCGGCACGTGGCAACACGAGGTGACGCAGCTGTCGTTCCTCATGCGCTATCTTTCATGCACGCCAGAAGAGCTCGATGTGACTCAAATCCCGCGGTTACGGGCCTCGTATACCATCGAGACATTTAAAGATGCTTCAGACGATGTTGCATCGCTTGCGGATCTGGCAGTCAAGCACCCATATGCGTCTCTCGATGCTACACAGGCGCTCTTCACCATGATCTTCCGCTCATCAGAGTCATACCACTCTGCCCAATTGATTGGTATCCCTGATATGGTCATCAACCCCCACACGGCAGAATTCCTAGTCGCAGCAGCTGCAGTCAAGAAGCCTTGGGGTGCGTTGCAGGAGCAGGCTCTGAAGCAGCTCTTCGATCCCTACTTCTACAAGAAGCTTCCCAAGCACGATTTTGTGCTCTACGGCCTCTGGAAGCAAGACAAGCAATGGCTCGTGGACCGCTTTGTGGACGCCTTCAACACCGATCCGATGTCGCTGAACCTCATTATGGAACATGCCAAGACGCACGACTGGCTGGATGCCCTCATTCGCAGTAACACTGATATCAGTCTGGACCTCGCAGCACAGGCGCATGCCCGTGGTCTCTTCGAGATTGAGCAATGGCTGCAACAGACGTTCGAGCAAGCTGGTCCCCTCTTCCGCCGGATCTTGACCAACTTCCTCGGCGCAAGAGCGCAGGACGAGATACAGCGTAGTCGTGACGAGCATCACCCTATGAGCAACCCTCTCGCCGTCAAGACCGTATATCCCCTACTTTGGTTTCTTGCCGAATGCGATTTGCCAGAACCCGAGCTCCTCCCCTTGCAGCGGAACTGCATTCAAGCGTATCCTCGCCTGATCAACTACGGAGAGGGCGTGGACGACATTATCGATACCAACGGTGAAAACGGAAACGCTCTTTCCCGGGATGCCGACAACAGGATGCAAGAACATTTTAAGAAAATGTATAGTGGCGAGAGCGACGTGCGCGACATCATCCAAGACTTGCGAAACTACAAGGACTCCCGTGATGCGGCCGAACAAGATTTGTTTGCTTGCATGATCCACGGGCTCTTCGATGAGTACAACTGCTTCGGCGAGTACCCACTGGAAGCTTTAGCCACGACTGCAGTGCTATTCGGTGGCATCATCAACTTCAACCTACTTTCGCGTATCGCACTCCAAGTTGGATTAGCAATGGTCCTCGAAGCTGTTACAGACTATCGGCCTGAAGAGTCCATGTACAAGTTCGGTCTCCAAGCACTGCTTCATTTCTCCAATCGACTATCAGAATGGCCCAATTACTGCGACCAGCTTCTCATGATCCCGGGGCTCCAAGGAACCGAAATCTATACCAAAGCCGAGGAAGTTGTGCGGGAGCAGGTTGGCGAGGTCAACGGTGACGCCCAAAACGGAACTGGGCTAACCAACGGCAACGGTATCGGCGAGCATTCGTCGACTGAGCCAACAGTGCCCAAATTTTCCTGCCTTCATCTCGACCCTCCCCATCGGCCCGGCATCTACGAAGACCCCGACGAAGATGTCCAGGATACTGTGTTGTTTGTTCTCAACAACGTCTCGGAACGCAATCTAAGTGAGAAGATTGGCGATCTCTTAGATTCTGTCGAGGACAGGCATCACCAGTGGTTTGCCCGATATCTCGTGGAAGAGCGCGCCAAAATGCAGCCCAATTACCAGCAGCTATACCTCCAGATGTTGAGCTACTTCGACGATAAGCTACTATGGGCTGAAGTCCTCCGGGAAACGTTTGTTGTCATCTTCCGCATGCTCAACAGTGAGGGTACGCTTGGTAACACCGAACGTGGCCATCTGAAGAATCTTGCCATCTGGCTAGGGTCCCTCACCCTTGCACGCAACCAGCCCATCAAGTTCCGCAACATATCTTTCAAAGATCTTTTGATCGAAGGCTATCACACCGATCGCCTCATTGTCGTCTTACCTTTTACCTGCAAGGTTCTCGCGCAGGCCGGGGGATCGGTCTTTATGCCGCCTAATCCATGGTTAATGGAGATCCTCCGGATCCTCAAAGAGCTCTACATTCATGCCGACTTGAAGCTTAATCAGAAATTCGAGATTGAAGTGCTCTATAGGGAATTGAAGGTCGACGAGAAGACACTAATCCCGTCGAACTGCATCCGAGAACGGCCGCCAGTCGAAGAAGAATACTTGGGGCAAATGCCGATCGAAGGGCTGGAGCCGTTCAGCGACCTTTCAACAATAATGGGTCTCAATCGCTCTCGTGGTCCTAGCGAGCGATTCTCGTCCGCGGCTATCACAGCTGCTCTTCCGGACTTCACCAACCAGCTCCAGTATCCTCCTTCAGGCAGCACAGTCGTTCCACCCGCACAATTGAAGAAGATCTTCCTCACTGCGGTGCAGCAGGCTATCCAAGAGATCATTGCGCCCGTGGTAGAGCGATCAGTTACCATTGCTGCCATCTCGACGTCCCAGCTAGTCAGCAAGGACTTTGCAATGGAGCCCGATGAAGAAAAGCTGCGTAAGGCGGCCCACACAGTCGTCAAAGCGCTGTCGGGGGCATTGGCTCTTGTCACATGCAAGGAGCCTCTACGCATGAGCATCCAGAACAACATTCGCGTGATGGCACGGGACCTACCTGAACAGGCTCTTCCGGAGGGCCATGTCCTCATGTTTGTCAATGACAACCTGGATCTTGTATGCAGCACCGTTGAACACGCGGCTGAGGTTTCATCGCTGCAAGAGATCGACATGCAAATCGAGGAAGCCGTCCGTGTTCGCCGCCACTTCCGTCAAACAAGGCCAAACGAAACCTTCAAGGACGCTGCCATCAGTCCTTGGGCGTTCTACATTCCAGAGCCCTACAAACAAATAGGTGACGGCCTCAACAGGGAACAGCTATCAATATACGAGGAATTCGGACGGCAATCACGCGGTGCACCCCACGTCAACACCGCATCGCAGGACAGTGGGCGTCAGCTTCCCGATGTGCTGCAGGATCAGTTCGCAGCAGTGCCAAACCTGCCAACACCCGCGACCGCACCAGCTGAACCCCGTCAACCCGCTCAGCAACCTCGACTCCAGAGCCTCCCAGCTGCACATGTGCCCCCTCAGCAACTGAATGGCTATATGGAACCACAGGGTACAGAGCGCAGTCAACGTGGTGTGGAAGATCTCCTCAACGACTTGCTACAGATGGCGAAGGAGGCTCCCGAGGAGCGTATCAGCGAGCTTCAATTGACGAGCCCCATCCACCACGTCTTCGAGCAACTGGTGTCCAGCATTGAATTTGCTGGCCCAAACAAGGAACCCTGGGCGTTCCGCGTTGCCGGACAAGTCACGAACCACCTGTTCTCTGATGCTCTAAGCCGCCTGGAGGTTGAAATCCTGGCACACCTAATGGGCAGCCTCTGTCAACTCTCCGTACAGACTTCTAGACAGGTACTCATGTGGCTTGCGACTCTTCACGATGACGATCGCATCTTTAATGCTCTGGTCATGGTCGCTTTGATGGAAGTTGGGTTAATGGACATGCACCGGCTGAACATGACAATTGCCAAGGGGCTTCAAGAGCGCCGACTAGCCGCCGCTGAGATGCTTTCGGCTTTGATGGACGACGTCCTGCTCAATGAGCACCCAAGCGCACTACGTGCCGACTTCGCACTTTCCATCGACGCGCTTACCGGTTGGCTAACCGAGGATCCCAACTTTGACCTCGGAAAGGAGTTGATCATCAAGTTGCAAGTCCACCCGAACGAAGACACTCTTACGCCTCCAGCCAGCAGTCACAAAGACCAGTTGGAGTACGTCTTCGATGAATGGGTACACCTACAGCTACCAGATACTCCGACGAAGTCCATCGCGGCGTTCATCTACCAACTGCACCAGGGTCAGCTGATGAAGACCCAGGAAGACTCCATAGAGTTCTTCCGCACATGCATTGATGCTTCTGTTGCTGCGTACGAACATGAGCACACTCTTCCGTATGGTACTGGCCATCCCGACGACGCCAATATCAAGGTCGATGCGCTCGGCAAGCTCATCGTCGAGCTCATTGTCTACCAAAGCGAGCAAAACGGCGCCGTGAAGGAGAGCAAGGCGAAGTATCTTGACCAGGTGCTTCTCGTCGTCATCCTCGTACTCAACCAACATATCAAGACTCGTGGCGACGCTTTTAACCAAAAGGTCTTTTTCCGTCTCTTCTCTACAGTTCTCTTTGAGCTTAACAAGGCCGCTAAAGCAGACGCATTTGCCGGCTTCAAAGCGGATATCTATCGCGTTGTTGCGAGTGCGTTTTTGGTCTTGCAGCCTAACAACTTCCCCCGGTTCGCATTCTCATGGTTGACTTTGATGTCTCATCGGATTTTCGTACCGGCGATGCTAGAGGACAGCAAAGATGGACGTTGGGACCTGTATGCCCAGCTCATGGAGATCCTCCTGACCTACACTGGCCAATTGATCAAACCTTCGGGAGAGACCATCATGGCGCAGAACTTCTACCGCGGTGTTCTCAGAGTCTTACTCGTTATCCACCACGACTATCCGGAGTTTCTTGCGGAAAATCACTTCCGGTTCTGCAATAGCATTCCGATGCATTGCACGCAACTCCGGAACCTGATTGTCAGCGCCTATCCTTCCAACATTCTCGAGATGCCCGATCCGTTCACAGCTGGATTAAAGGTCGAGCGTCTGGAGGACAGCCAGCAAGAACCAATCATTCGTGCCGACATCGATCAAATCCTTCGCCAGGCCGGTATAAAGGATATTATCGATGGGCTGCTGCGAGCGAATGAACCTAATTCCCAGGACGTTGAGAAGATCTGCAATGCTGTCTATACTGTGCTCAAGCCTGCTGGTTTCGAACTAGTACCCACGACAGCTGATCCGACCCTGACACATGCCATCGTGCTCCACATTGGTGCCTCTGCCCTCGTATCTCAAGGGTCCAAGGGTCCAATCTTCGACAGCAGCTCCCCAGCAGCTAAGCTCACAGAGAAGTTGGCTCGAGAGTTGCGCCCAGAGGCGAAGTTCCACTTCATCAGCGCTATCGCAAATCAGCTTCGCTGGCCCAACTCGCACACGCAATACTTCAGCTACGCGCTTCTCCACCTATTCGGACCGCCCGACACTGATCCTGCGGCCTTGGACGTTCAGCAAACCATCACACGTGTGCTGTTGGAGCGTCTGCTCGTCCACCGCCCCCACCCATGGGGTCTCATCATCACTCTTCTAGAGATTTTGAAGAACCGCACCTATGCATTCTGGGACCTACCGTTTGTCAAGGCTGCGCCTGAGGTTCGTTCCCTCTTCCTCGACTTGCTGGGTGCCAATCTGACCTAAACAGGTTGAGCGGCTGTTCAACGCTCTCTTCACGCACGCGCAGCAAAGTCCCCGACCACTCGCATAGATTGGCGCTATTCACATCGACCGAATTGCGTCTAATAACCACCGCAACTTAGCATCACGTCACGATACCTCGTTTATATTGGCCCCAGCTCGGAGACGGCGTTGTGCGGGGCCGGTAATGTCTACTCACTGCATTTGCGTGCGTACGGGGTTTTTATACACGGGTTTCAGTTTCTTGCATGGCATGGCGATGGAGCCGGGTTGCTCCCTCTCTCTTTTCGGAGTGGACTGTTCCCCTCTTCTGGTTCGGAAGTTTTGTCACTTGGTGTGCGATACAAAAAAGTAGGGCGTTTATTACTGGACGGTGTTCTTTCTCTCTCTCTTTCACTGATCATGGTATGACGGATGCGAATGGTATGAGGGGAATTTGTGCCACGCATTCGGCGGCTTCTGTGTAGAATAGCCTATTTCTTTTCTTTTCCTTCTTTTGTGCTAGGGTTGGCGAAGTTTTCTGCGGTCAGGCATGTGGATGGGTGGATGGCGGTTTCCTTCGTCTTATTACTTGTAGGATAGTATGTTCGAATGCCTGCATGCTGGTCTTTGTTCAGTTCAGTTCTTATGTGTAATACCTAATGCTTTCAGCCATGCATGGGAACAGGATAAATGGTGTGTGAATGCTTGTTCCTTGTAAGCACTGCGGAGTTGGCCGTGTTTGCGTAGACTTGGCAGGTAGAATCCCGGTTCGCAGGTAATATGTGTGGTATGTGACAGGGTGCTGTGGATCGTATGGTTGGTGCGCTATGTTTTATTTTTTCCTTGTATGGACTGGTCTAGCTCCCTTTTATCGTATGTTGCGAGATGATCGTTATCGTATGTTACAGTTTTCCAAACTTTGTTCTGGGTAAATGGGAGGGAGATGGGATGCTTGCTGGGTTTTCTGGTCATAAGAAGTATGAGCGAAGGGAGGTTTAACACGTGTGAGCGAATTGCTTGTGTGCATGAAAGGAGGGAAGCGGCATCGCGCTGTGCGTCGAGCGCACGTTTGCATCCGGGGTGTTCCTGGTGGTGTGGGTCTAAACTTGGAATGGGACGTGATGGATGGCATGGCATGTGCATTGGTGTGGCTCGAGCGAGAGCTGGAAGTGAGCGAAGATGGCGTGCATACATGCGGGGGGCGAGGGGAAGGTCGCCGATTGCATGGGGTGTACTATGTAGAACGTGTTCGGCACCTGCGGCAGTCTTGCGTCGCTTAGGTACTGTCGATACCTACGATAGGTAGAATAGAGTCTCGGTGGATATGGCTGGTTGCATTTATCGCATGAATACCCCTCACTGCGGATGTTCTGGTTTACGAGGGTAGGTACATATAAGTTGAAGAGGGGTCAGATGCAAGGTCGCATGGATTCCACATATCGCGGGTGGTTGTATTGGGCCTCTCCGGTGACAGGTGGAGTACGAGCGTTTGCTAACGTCGAGGGGAGGTGAGCGAGGAGGCGCCGGATCCAAAATAGGGAGTCAACTGGAGCATGATCGAAAGGCCTCGAGAAACTTCGAGTAAACATTCATACCATGTGCACAGCACAGCACAGCACAGCACAGCACAGCACAGCACGTGGGCAGCCGGACCCCACTATCGAACGATTGGACCGGCATTCGAGTAACGGATATGTGATCCTTTCCACTCAGCTGTTCTATGGTCAGCTATCAAGAGAAGGAATAGTATGTTGGTCTTATGTAGGATCATTTGGCTACATCAGATATGTTATATTACGCCACACAATGTATCGAGGCGTTAAGACGCGCACGTATTAAGCAGGTACATTCGCAATGGATTTTCCTTATCCGTGGGTTTGGACTTGGTCCTCCTGTGTGTCAGACGGAGAAGTGGCGTGCTTGCGTTATCGTCTGGGGTTGTGACAGTGCTTGGGCCGCTGGAGGGTCTTAGGGGGCTCGTGTAAGTTTCGGTTGGGTTGGCATTTCGAGTTGGGGTGAGCATCAGCATGTGGAACTGGGGTGAAAACGAGATTGGAACTGGGGTTGGAGTTGGAGTGATAGGGGTTTGTGAGAGATGGGTTTGCTGGGTGAGATGTAAAGGTGTCACACTGAGTTGGACGTGCTACTGCATGCGAGGGATGCGAGTTCAATGGGTTTGAGATACTTTATTGTAACGCGTCTCAGCGATTGCTGTCTGTTGTGTTCTGTTGTTCGTGAATTAATAGCCCCAAATTTCCGGCTCCCAACCTGCCGTTCCTGATTTTTTGCCAATTCCTTTCCGTGAAAACCCGACCCATCCCTAATGTACAAAGTAAAACTTCGGCGGAGAAGGCCTGTGTAAATGCGATCGCCCATATGCGCCTCTCGAATAAATAGCATCATGCGCCCATTTCCCATACCCAATAACCATTCCCAAGAAAAGTGATGTGGTGCCAATTTCCAGTGTAGACGATCCATTCGCCCTCATCTGCAAGGTGTACGCGCACGACGATCGGTATTTTTAGCATCCTTCTCTTTCCGCCAACGTTATCGATGGCCATGGAGGTCGGTTCTTATGTAGTCGGAAAGCATGGCCGCTTTGTGGTTGCGCTCTGTTCGGTAGGAGGCTCTTCATCCTCTTCCCTTGGAGGCGAGTTTGGCCGCGGCACCGCGGCGGAGTCGCGGTGGCTGGCGCGTCCGATGGGCAGGAGTATCTCTTAGGCTAATGTTGAACCATGTGCACCCTGTGTTTATCGGAGTTGGTCGTTCAAAAATCGTTGACGCGCTTTTGCGCGCGTGTGGGGACTTCCGTGTTGACGACGGAGCCTCTGTTGTCGCGCTTTTTGCTGGGTACGTTCCTGACCGAAAGCTCCACCGGGTACAATTCCCCTCTTCGCGTGTTTTATGTCCGTTATGCGTTTCCATCTAAACGCGTTCGCTCACACCGTGTGCACTGCAAGCATCTCGGGTCTGACCGGCGAAATTGGCGTGAGAGGACCTCGGGGTGCTCGAAAAGGGCCCGTTTCGCTTCCGTACGTGGGCGCAGGGCTCGGAATAATCGGGGTTCTGACTGGTACTGGATTCACCGGTGTGAATTGATCGCGTACGAGAAGTTTTGCGACTGGACCGGGGCTATGCGGGCCATCTCGGGATCGCGTCGCTCTTACAGCCTTCCTCAATAGCGGGCGTAAAAACGGCACCGAGGCCGCTATGATACCCGCGTGTTGTTCCACCTGAGACCAGATCAACAGATTGGCCCACTGTTTGCCATTCTCTTCAAAACTCGAGAGCCATTTCACAATGACGTATAGGCGCACCGCGGAAGCCGCAACAGCGACGATACCGATAGAAAAGATCGCGCTGAGCTCGAGACGCCTCCGAACGGGCATAGATCGCAGGTTGAGGAAAAAGGGTATAGGAAGAAACCAGATAAAGATATCCGTCGCGAGGTTGAAGCTGGCGTTGACGATCCATAGATATGTGGGATTGATGCAAGTGTGCGTGAAAATGCCTTGGAAACCCAGCATGAATATATGGACATCCCAAGCATCCGAGACCGGACGGCAAAGTAAGATGCTAACGAGCATCATCGCCAAACTCGCGAGCACGACGAGGGCGAGGAGAAACCGGACGATGAGGTGAAAAGCTCGGTGCGTTGAGGCGATGTAACTGTAGAAGAGGAGAATCGAGATCTTGATGAGGCAGTGGTTGATCATGTAGTTCAGTCGAAATATCCACATGGTCAATAGCGCGCCTCTGGCTACTTCGGAGAAGGACTCCATGTCCTACGTGGCTGTTAGCATGCATGTACGGACAGGCACAGGGTCGGACTCTCTCACATGAACACGACTGTAGTCCATGTAGTAGATATTGTACCAATTTACTACAGCGCAGCACCATGTCGCGACCTACAGAATCAGTACAGGGCGCTGTCGTGATGTGTTTCCAAAACTTACGAGGGCACACAGCATAACCCAGTCGGGCGATCCAAGTTTCCGAACTAGAAAGTATCGACTGTAAAATCTGCGAGGCGTGGACGATGAGTGACATGCTTTACGCGGGAACGATGGATGAGGCGTACCTGAGGGCTACCACGACGGTGGACAGACTAGTGAGCGTGAACGCTACCACGATCGCGAGCGTCCCGTGTATCGCCATGATGGACCGACAATGACGGTGAATCAACAGCGCTGGAGGACATTCATCGAAGGTCGAGCCTGCGTGTACTCACAAAAGATCGACACGGGGAAGCAGTGCTGAAAGCCCACAAGGGAATGGCGGTCACATATACGGGACCAGTGCTGTGGCCGCTAGCGGGTAGAAGACGTTTGTGCTCAGGGCTGAGAGCTCCAGACTGCTGTAGATCCGCCACCACTCATCCGCTAGGAATACGAGTCAGGAGATGCGGCCGCGGCGATTCGATGTCCTTCGGGAGCAAGCTGCGGTGTGGCGTGTAAGCGATTTTGTGGGGAGGAGTGAACAGAGCCTGGCCCCGCGCGACACTCGTCCACATTCAGATGATTTCCAACGTCGAGGAGACGACTGAATTCCCCGTTCCCATGACCTTTCCCCGCGTTCGTTATGCCGCGTCTGCACGCAAATCCATCAAATTTACGCATCGACCATTGGGCGGTGCTGGCTAAAATGATTGTCTTAGACCCCAGCGTATAGACGCTTGGGCCGTGTATACTATCCCATGTTATCGGGTTTCACCCGTCGTACCGAGGCGTCAAATGGAGAATGTTGGGTGCTTAACCAACCAATGGCTACCTTGCGCTGATCCAAATCAAGACATTTCCGTCGCTTTTCGAATCGCCATCTCGAGAGACCTGGAATTCTTCAAACGTTGCACGTCGCTTGGGTTGCGTTGACATCAACGAGGAATGAAATCCGCCACGGAGAAATCGCCCCGGGCACAGTGCGCTAGATTGTGGCATCCTTCTCGATATCGTGACAAGAGCTGAACCACTTCCAGCCATAAGCCCTATTGATCGTGCGATCCTCGCTCTGTCAGCGTCTTATTTACTGGGGGTGTGATAAGCCGTTCACGCTTAGCTACTACCGAGCTGGAACGCCCCGGCGCCGGACGGCAGGCGGCAAATGGGAGCCAAGCCCAACCGCACGTACATATATCGCCTAAAAGCGCAAACGGGGTCGTTGCGGGGAGAACGGGGAAGTCCGCGAGTTGAAGTTGCTTGAGGTGAAGATGACGGTTCGTAGGAAACGAGTGTCTTGTGGAGCTCTGGGACGTTTTATGAAAGGCTAACTGTTTTCTATTTAGCGCTTTCGGCCCCAGTGAGCCGTCTCAACGTTCCCTCGATTTGAGGTGACATTCAGACCAATCTTCTTTCGACGACACATGATCGTCTTTCGCCGTCGCTTGTGCGAATCTTGTGCGATGCTCAGCGCTTTTATGGCGAGATAGGGGTTAGGGAGCGACAGCACGAAGTGCATATATACGACGGTGCATGAGGTAATGCAGGAAGCCAGGGCAACAGCCATACTGCGTCGGCGAACTGGCGCACGAATCGAGATCTGTTTTATCGGCATGATGAGCTGCGGAATTGTCGGTGTGCCTGCTCGGGACATTTCAAGCCAAGGACGATTTTCGGCGGAGATGATGCTTGCATCTACAGCATGCATGGCAGTGCATGAAGTTTGGATTTCACGGTTGAAATTGACCGCATTTGCAAAGCATCGGAGGTGCAAAGCTCTGTTTGTTACATCGTCTGCAAGCCATCGAGACTCTAGCATAGCCGCCTGCTCTCCGCATTGACACCCCCACAGCTTCTAAGATCCAAGAGGGCCGCCCTTCGCTTCCAAACATGAACGGAGATACAGTATAGAATTTACACTCAGGCCTCGCGTTTTACTTTTTCAAGAGGCGGCATCGAAAAAGGAAGTCTCTTCATATCCCAGCTCCAACCTCGCACGCATTAGTCCCTCCACCGCCTTCGAATTTAGTTGTCTACGGTCCCTTCTTTCTCGACTACACAAGCCCCATGTTCAGGCAGAGCAGGTAGGACTCTATTCTTTCCGCCATGCGTGGTGCGTCCATGACCGATCTTTGGACTCGTCTTCGTGTGGGTGTCTTCCATACGAGAGAAAGATGCCTGCGGTGATGTTTGTTTATAGGTCGAGTCGTACGTCTGTCGCTTGCTCTGCAGGCTGTCCATTCCGTGAGGAAACAAGCGCGTAGGTTCACAGACTTTCTCGCCACGTTTCCGGTCCCCCAGATCCTTCTCAGTCGGTGTCGAAACCTCCTTCAGGCTTGTAGACGGCCGACTACTGGTATGCCTCAATCCTCTCTTCCAATCCTCATATACCCTCGTAATCTGTTCGTTGAGATCCCGCAAGATGTCATCCGAGGTCGAATCTAGACTCACACCGCGGTCACTCAGCATCGCCTGCGTGCCGCTAATGGAAGCACCCCGATATGAAGCAGGCCGCGGCACCACAGACGCGAGGTTCAACGAGGGTGATCGCGGTAGAGGTCTTGCAACGTCCATGGGAGCCGGGTGTTGCATAGCGGACGTGAAGTTCAAAGACGGTGAAAGTAGCGGCGGCCTTGCGGTCTCCATCGTACATGGCTGCGGCTGCGGCTTCGCCTTGATGGGCAAAGGTTTCCTCGCCAGCTGTTTCGCGTTTTGGATCTTCGTGGCGTAGTCTCCAGACGCACCGGTACTTGGCTTGATATCTTTCCCGAGGTAGTTCGAGCCGCCGGTGTATATGATGGTTCGTCCTTCTATTTTCCGGGCGCGGCGGTTGCCTTGGGCGAGGACTTCGATCTGGACATTGACTGTTGTGTACGATCCGATCCCATACTCGGCTTGCGCATGTTTCTCCAGTCGGTATGCCTCACTCGTACTCGAAACATTGTACACCACACCCTCAACCTCGCCCTCTGATTGCGTTTCGCCGACCTTCGTCTTCAGCAGCACCTCCGATCTGACATCATCTGGCACCAGCACCCAGTTGGTCACCTGTCTGACCCTCCGATATCCCATTATGTGCGCCTTCTTCAATCTAGGCTCCTCTTCCAACGTGAACACGCGCTTTAGCGTTTTCGGATCGGCTAGCGCGCCGTGCAAGAAGTATGGGACTGGATCTAAGAGTCGGAGTATAAAGTCAGCGAAGAGGATGTAGAGAGGGTCTTAGAGCGCAGTCGTTCCGAAACAGGGCTGCACTGTTTTGTACGCACATGTGTTTGCGAGACTCTTGCGCCAAGCGGGTGAGTCCATTTCGAAGCGTGTGCGATGGCAGTAGGGTTGGTTGTTGTTTCTGTGTACGCCGACAGGTCCGCGAGAGGTGTTTGTGGCCGCGGTGGTGGCTGGTGATGTATTTTGCGTCACGCACGAGTTGATTAATAGGGTATGTGCGGTGCCACGTTCATGTTGGGGACAATACGTGAGCGCGTTGTTGTTGTGAAAGTGGGCGTTTGCTACTCGCTGGTAAACGCGTTTTCACCGCTGTGAGCTTCACCCTAGGCAAGCAAAGACTTTGCTTCCGCCCGTGGTTACGCTCTCTACGGGCAGTTGAGCATCGCGCTCTTAGATCGGATCCTCTACTTGACTTCGACATCGACATCCTTCGTCGGCGTCCCTTTAGGCTGTCGGCTTTTCTCCAGCGATGGACCCGGAGTGAGTTTAATACACCTTGAAGAGAATGAATCAGTGCTGTATTAAGGTCATGGATTGTGGAATATCAGTTTTCCAGACTCAACAAGCTACAGTTGTCGGAGTCTCCATCTAGTGATGTGTCAGCCGATAGGAGCTTAAAGAAGACGTTGCTTTTACGTCGCTTTTACGTTTTGCTTTCAAATTGCTGGCCCACAGTCAGAGCCATGTGTAGGCCCCCGGATGCGTGACAGGCATTCGGCGGTTGACAGTACATGAGAGTAGCCTTTAAATGGCCTCGGCTCCGAGGTACAAAGATCGTCGTGGATTCGATCGAGACAGTGCTCTACTATGCTATCCAAAGGGCCTAAGTACGAATTCTGCAAACCGTTTCCGAGGGCATTTCTAGTACTCAATGTCTCGAATTCCAGACCACCCTTTGCCAGGTTATTACGCAATTCATACCGTGGAGTAACGACCGACTAGAACGACTAACCGCTAATCACCCACCCCTCCACCCTACCAAAGCGGCAGCACGCTCTTGGCCTTATACCCCTCCTCCAGAGTCTTCACATCCTCCTCACTCAACACCAACTCCAAACTCGCTACCGCCTCATCAATCCGCTTTTCACTCTGTAGCCCCAGGATCGGATTGACACCCTTCCCCAAACTCCACGCAATCGCCACCTGCGCCATACTATGCCCCGTCTTCTGCGCAACCCTCTCCACAGCATCTACAACAGGTTTATCGGCCTCCGAGTGCAGAAACCCGTAGTAAGGGTCAGTGCTAGCGCGCAGCGTAGCTTTGTCGTTGAAGGGTCGCGCAAGCACGCCTTGCGCGAGCGGAGACCACGGGATCAGACCGATGCCGGCGTGGACGCAGTAAGGGTGCATTTCACGCTCTTCTTCGCGGTAGAGCAGGTTGTGGTAGTTTTGCATGCTGATGAATTTGTGCCAGTTGTTGCGTTCGGCGACGTGGTTTAAATGCTGGAATTCCCAGGTCGACATCTGTGGTTGCAGCGTGTTAGTATTGTGCTCACGAGAGTGGTTTAGGGTGCGGCATACGGAGCTTGCGCCTATGTAGCGGACTTTGCCCGACTCTACGACATCGTTGAGAGCGCGCATAATTTCTTCCGGGGGAGTGTCGCGATCCAAGCGGTGGATTTGCAGCACATCGATGTACGTACCCAGCCTACACCACTCCGTTAGTGCACCCATTCTGACATCTCTAGACAGGGCAATATTACCGCTTCACACTCTCCTCCACCGCATCAAATATATGCTTCCGGCTCAACCCCACTCGATTGACCATCACACCATCATTTATCATCGCCGCCGCGTTGTCCACCTTTCCATCCGCGCCTTTCAAATCCTCACTCACCCCAAAGAAAAGCTTCGACATCAACACCAGTTTCTCCCTCGGAATCTGATACTCCCTAATAGCCTGCTCGATGATAGCTTCCGAGCTCCCCTGGCCGTAGAAATCCGCCGTGTCCCACGTATTGATGCCACGATCGAAGGCGTATTTCAGGATGGGGAGCGCGTCAGAGGCGGATTGGACCCAGGACCCGCCTGTGTTGAGCGACGGGTCGCCGAAGGACATTGTCCCGAGGACGACTTTGGAAATCTTTAGGCCCGAGCGGCCGAGGCGGGTGTATTGCATTTTGGGCAATGGGGAAGGATCGGTGATTGTGGTGGTGCTGAAGGCGGAGACGGTTTGTTGGAGAAGGTTGGCCATTTTAGGTCTGATGGGTTGTATTGGTGGTATGGGTCTTGGAGGAGGATGCTCTGAGCGAGATTCAAAGATATTATCGGATACGAAGGAGTAAACAGATGAGTCGCTGATATTGAGCTACCCACCACAGCCATCTCCCTCCTTTATATCCTATCCCAAGTGTACACAGCCTACATTCGTCTACTAGAGCATCCTCAACTCGTCCGTCCAAACTCCAAACTCCATACCTAACCGTGCCTCATCGGCTCTATTCAGCAACCCTCCTTTCAGCCGCACAAGTTGATATCGAGGTCATCTTACAAGCGCACTCCAAACACAATTCGAACTGCAAAGTAAGGCTTACACACCCTCTACAAGACCAAGCAAACAGACCAATGTGCGCAGTTTCGATTATGGGTGCACAGAGAAACCGTAATCTTTGCCCGTTTCTTGGTCCGGTTCGTCCGAAAAGCTGATCATCACGCCTGACTCAGCGGCCCGATCTCGCATCCACTAAGTCAACCATCAACCCTAGCTCATCTCTACGCGGAGTTAACTTCTGTTATAGAACGATGTTCAAAGTCCTCTGAGGAAGTGGTCGCTGATCCGGACGAGCTGGTGGACGGAAATAAGCTGTTCCTCGGTGCAATAACGCCGCGGCTTTGCTACAACTTCTACTCGGCTTCAGAAATGAGAGCGACCATGAGACCGAGCACCAAGACAAGAACACAAACAAATCGGAAAGCTTCATGTACAATCTCATTCTGCATATACTACATCCCACCTCCCTCCCCCCAAGCCTCACGCTCTTAACACTCAGTCCCCTAAACAATCCAAAACGGGTGCACCCGATATTCTCAATCGCCCATCAAATCCCCAACGCCCAACTAAAAAGCCGCAACGCAATGGCCCAAAGGATGGTACTTAACGAGTGGCCCCAATAGATGGTACCCAACACTAATGTTCTCCGCTGAAGCTCGCTGAAGCTCGCTGAACAGCGAAAAAGTGCCCCGCGACGGTACATTCAACACCCATGTTCGTAATGAGAAGAACCCAAGATCACAGTCTTCTTCAGCAATTCTGGAGATAATTCGACGGCACCAGGCCACGACGCCCGTCCTTGCCGACAACTTCCGCCTCCCACCACCCATCATCCTGCAGCCTCAGCACAGCAAGAATATCCCCCTTCGTAAACGTAAGTTCCTCGGGAATCTGTGCATTGTACAGATACATAGCGCGTGCTGAAAATCTATTAGCTTTCACTCTCTTTCGTTACGAGTCATCAAAGTAGTAACAAACTCACAATAGTGTAGAATCATACGCCCATCCCTCGTGTATTGCCTAGGCTCAGCAACACTCTTGCTCCTCACTCTACTGCTGACCTGACCACCACCGGAATTGTGCCCCATGTCACTCCCACTACCGCCGTAGTACGAGCTCTGTGGTCGCTGTTGCTGTTGACCGCCGCTTCGGCCTCTCTGGCTGCCGCCGTAGTCACTACCCGGACCAGGTGCGATTTGCAGCGCCATGTCGCTTCCTCTCGAACTAGACGGACGATCGTAAGATTGACGGAATTGAGGCTGCGGACTTACAGCCCGTGAGGTAGGTGCTGCGCGAGAGTTCGGGCGCGTGTTGGTGTAGCCTGGCTGGGGAGACACGGCACGTTGAACGTTAGGCGAGCCATCACGGGCTGAGGAGTAAGAGCCTCGTCCTGTAGGCGTTCCATACGGATTCTGGCCTTGACCTGCTGTCTGCGCGCGTGGCCGGCCCCCCGCATTGGACGCGGCATAGGGGTTTGGCGATACTGCGCGGTAACTCGCAGGAGACTGCGGTTGTTGCTGCCCCGTGTACATTCCGGGCCTAGGGCTTGTCGCGCGGGGAGCAGGAGATACTGCGCGTGGAGGTTCTTGGCCACCAGCACTGCGAGCTCCTGGTCTAGATTGAGCTCGGTTTGTAGAGCCGGTATTGAACACGTTGGCCTTCTGATCGATGTACATCTGGGTAGTCTTCTGCATTTGCCGAGCCGTGTGTGCAGGCTGAGGAGCACCGAGGCGTGACATTGGTGGTTGATCGTAGGAAGGTGGAGGCGTACCCCGTTTGGCTGCATTGAGGTTCACATTCGCCAGAGGTGGAGGTGCACCTCCAGGTATCGCCGGCGTACCAGGAGGCATCGGTGTAGCGAGGCCGTGGTATCGGTCTGCAGATACCCGTACAGAAGTCTGTTTCGTGACGCCCTTCAACTCAGCAAGAGCTTGCGCGATAGGATCAAGGTCCTCCAGGGAGGCGTCTTTGGTCTTAGCCTCTCGTCTCCCATCCGGAGACGCTACGTCAAACACATTGTTCCCAATGTTGAGCTGGAAATTGGCTCTAGGATCTACAGGCTCAGGACTTGCGGATTGGGGATCCGTCAAAATGGTTCCCCTTGCACCTCTTCCTAATGGTCGAGTTGGGCTGACGTTTTCGTTGTTCGAGTGTTGGGATGTCGGTCCCCAGGTGTTTCGGCTGGTGGGCGGGTTCAGCACCGGCGCTTCCTTCTCCTGTCTGCTCTTTCTTCGCGAAAAGGGACTGTTCTGGAAAAAGCCCTTTTTCTTCTGTACTGACGGTTCCTCGGGTGCCTGTGGCTGTGGCGACATGGCCATGGGCTTTCCGGGTGACGCAGATCCACTTGGTGGCTCGATGCTTGAAAAGCTCGTAGGATTCGAGTAGTCGCTCTGCGAGTCTCTGCTAGAGGGGCGCACCGGGCTCGGAATGGTGCTCCGTTCGGACGGTGGTCCGATACGGCAGAATTGAGTCATACCGTCCGCAGGGTAGTCGTTATGTGGGACCTGATTCTGCTGGTACTGCTGATGTGCCTGCTGCTGAGCTTGCACCAGACGCGGATCTGGCTGGATTCCCCTAGCTGACTGAACAGACTGTGCTGGTTCCGGTTGTCGTGGGGTGACGTTGATCTCGTCTTGTGGTATAGGCCTGGTGTCCTTTCCGAGCAATTCGCGCGCTAAAGGATTGTTTGGGTCGTGGTGCGATTCAAACATGGAGGGCTGGGGCGAAGATGCACGGTACGATGGGTTCATAGTCCTCGCGAACTGGGCAACCGAGTAGTTCTCGTCCTCGGACGTTTGAGACGCCGTGTCTGTATCGCCGCGGCAGAAGTTGATGAACTTGGGTGGGTCAGGTATCTCTTGGCCAGTCCCTTGATCTTTGATAAAGTTTGTGATGTCCTTCTCCACGTCGCAGTCTTCGAGCGACAATCGGACCTTCTCGCACGAAGCATCGTCGCTCACACAAACGGTAGAGGCTATGTTAGCAAAAGTCCAGAGGCTGCTCTTGGTGTAATCGATGCGCTCCTCCTCGAGATCTTGGAATTTCTGTGGTCCTGTTAGCCATATCCCCAGATTTGAGCGCACAATACCTACGTCGCATGCCGCTTTCCAGTCACGGTTCCATCGCCCTGTGGTCTCCTCGAGGATCTTCACTGCAGTCTCGTACTCGCGCTCGGTTTCGGAGAGTTGGATCTGCGTCTTCTCCAGTTTCGCCTTGTTCTTCCGCTCTTCCTGGCCCATGACCATGTGCGCCTGCGCGAGGAAGCCCTTGATCTTCAGGCAATCATTCTCGTACCGATCGCGAGTCTTGTTGACATTGGCTGTCTGCTGCATCTTGGTCTTGAGCAGCTTCTCGATGCCCCCCTGCACGATCTTTCGTCGCTCCTTCATGCCTCCCGCGAATGCGGCGAGCGGTTCTTCCAGCTCCGTCTTCATCTGCTGCGCGATGCTCTGGTGTGCCTTTCCCATGGACTCGACCTCACCGCGGATAATGTCGCACGACATTCGGAGGGTGCCGCTTTCGGAGGACCCGAGGGGTTTCCGAGAGAGATTGAGGAGCTTGCGTGCATACTCGTCTTCGATGGCGGATCGCTGGGCGTAGAAGGACTTGAGCTCGTCGGATGTGACCTTTGCATTGTGCAGGCGCTCGAGCATGGGAGAGACGCCGGCGTCATCTTTGCCCCAGAAGTTGTTGGCAACTAGAGCGCGTCAGCATTTGCAATTTCTTTGTTTCCTTTGTTCCGGGTGCTGCTCACAAGAAAGAGTGACGGAGGGCGGCTCTGCCACCGATGGCGCACCCATATCGCCCAATGTGAAGCGAGTGCTATATGCGACAGCGGCTTATGCGGAGTAGCGAGAGCTCAGATAGAATGTCAAGAAAAAATGCTTTGGTTCAGTCTCGCACTGGGTGTTCAGCGACGATGAGGTTCGGGCGGGGATGCTGGCTGGCTAGCTCCGCTTGAGCTGGGTTCCATGTTTACAGCTGAAGCGTTGCCATGGCAATACCCGCTCCCTATCTTCGCACGCGCTCCGAACGAAGTCTACATAACCATCTGAGCATTTCGCGAATCGACTTGTAATAACAACGCATTTGATCGCATGAAGACATGATGAGCTTGAGCTTGGCGTGATCGAGTATATGCAGATATGACAAGGCCAGGCCAGCAAGCGACATATCGCACTTGTTTTGCCCAATGAAGCGCTACCAAGTTGTCGCATATTTCATCCATGACTGATGCCTTTCACAGTACCAGATGTAGCTTCCTGTGGCATGCGGTTAGGACAGCGCCGGTATCTGTAGTAGCTGTGCAACGGGAATGGACTAATTGCAATAGTTACGACAGTTACAATAGATCGTATATAATTTAGACAGCTACAAAAGATGTGGAAGAAAGGTAATTGCCCTATAGTGTACATGCAGTTCCAATGCGATCTGGGCAACGCGATCTGGGCAACGCGATCTGGGCAACGCGATCTGGGCACCTGACCTTCATTTTGTGCGTCGTGTGTTCGCAGGGTGAGTTCAGCTCCTGGTCTCTCGTCCCTGATTAAGCTGGATGATGATCGTTTCAGGACGAGTCGGTGCACCATGCCACTTGAACACCAAGAGCATTTAGCCCCCTCTTAACCCTTGCGAAGTTGTCTTCGTCGGAGTCATCTTCGGTGATGTCCATCTGTGCCACGTCATGTTAGCGAATCCTAATATACATACAGGGACCGTAGACCAATGACACATGCGGCGTAGGGGCAGGGGTGGCGTCATAGAGCCAGCCTGGTGGCGTAATACTTACAAGATCTCCTCCAGTATCTGTATCCAACTCAAAGTCTCCGGCGTTCTGGACTCCTGCCGATGCGTTCCCGTGACTCTTGTCACTTGCAGCTGCAGTATCCCATGCATGTCTACCAAGCACAACCCGCCTCAGACTTGGCACATCCCCTGCTTCTCTACTGTTGAGTATGTGCCACAGGATATCAAATGCACCTGCCAGACTGGTAGCTCTTATCCATAGATCTTGCAGGCTGTCAGGCAGCAGGGCGTAGGTTTCTAAGATATCCGGGTCAAGCTCTGACCAGTCGAGCTCAAGTCTCTGGATGGAGGAACTTTTGTCTAAGAATTCCTCCAGTGCTTCAAGTGTGTTCAGCTCTGGGGTATGGGATAGGAGGATCGAGAGACTGGATAGAGTGTCGTGGTCGTGGAGCGAGCTGAGAATCTCCGAAGTGAAGAACAATGCGGACGATGTCGCAGAGTAGAGCTCAGTGACGGAAAACGAGGCGAGTTGATTCAGTGTTCGAAGCACACTCCCATCAAACGACTGTGGCTTCGACGTGAAGCTGCTGTGTCGGTGATATGTAGGTGTGAGCAGCGCATGATGTGAAATGAGGGCGATGTCTGTTAACTGAAGGCTTGAGAGGATATCGGCTGTTTGAGCAGCCTCTGAGGCTGAGAACCCATCGAAAGAGAACGCTTTCAGCTCCGGCAACGTGCGTAAGAACGCAAGACTCTGATGGTGCATATTTCCGTCAAGGGTCAACTCCTGGAGGCCGGGGTAGACTATTCCCATCATTTCCAACACCTTGTCAAGATAGTCGTGGTAGAGATGCGACTGCCGTCCGGTCAATGCCCGGAATGTAAACCTCTTGATGTTTGGAAGTTTTTCGAAAGTTTGGCGAAGGTCCCCAAGCTCCCTCTCGTATACGTCCCATGTATGAAGGGGTAACGCCGAGCTGTCTGTAGCTACCGAGGGCGAAGGCTCCGAAGCCAGTAAAGGTGTCAGGTCCACGTCTTGAAGCTCGACAGCTATTTCACCAACGTATTGCAGATAGTCTTGGGGCACTTGTTGTACCCATTGCTGCAAGGCCAATTGACTTTGGAAGGCGAGAGGTCGTTGGAAAAGGAATTTGTGTGCTCTCGTGTATATCTCGCGACACACCCTCAGTAGCTGTGATGCTTGAGAAGGTTGCAGAAGAACTTCTTTGTATATGATATCCTGCAGTTCGAGGGGAAGTCCGAGAAGAGGAGAAGTTACGTCGATCATGTCGGCTAGTTGTACACGTTCGTCGGACGAGGTGCCACCGCCGATGAAGAGAGACAGATATCTGCCAGTTATAAATAAAGGCTTACTTGATGCTGACGACGATTTTCGGACGATCGCCTCGGTGCACTTCGCTTTGATTCGAAGGTGAGATGTAGTTGTTCCTCGGCAGACGATGCTGGTCCATATGACGCGCCTTAAGCTCACAGTAACAGGGAGTCGAGATAACAGAAGGACAAGGGAAGTCGACGATGAATGTGCGGTAGAGCCGTGAAAGTCCTCGATAGTCGAAGATGCAGCTGTGGGCTGAAACCGGCATGTCACCCACAATCTGACGGAATGTCGTGCTATTAAAGCTAATGAGACGCATGAGGGGCCTCACGCAGGCATCTGTGATAGCGACGATCATGCGTGCCAAAAGCAGATTATGGCGTTGAGGTGTCGCCAGAAACATACCGGTTTGGCTTTGTCGAAGAGCATAAGTGGCTAGACGGCGGACGATCTTGGTGTACTATACCACCCGCCGGCGGATTTGAAAGCCTGAAACTCTGTAAAAGTTCTATACGCGAGAGAGTAGCTTGGAATGGCTCTGAAAAACTCTGATGGTCGAATGACTGGCGCACAATAGCCCCAAGCGGGTGAGCCAGCCATGCTATAAAGGCAAATATCCTCAACAGGCCAATGAAAGAATGAGTATTTGGAAATGAGGTTGACGACGGTTGGTGCTCCACGGAGGTCAATGCGGTGTCACCGCGGGATGCACGTTGGTCGTCGATACGGCATGCCTTCGGTGGACCATGCAAGAAACGCTTGCCGGGGGCATTGCCGGGATTGGAATCGGCGAGCATCCTTGTCCGAGCTCCGCCGAAGCAATCAGATGGAGCTACTGGCGAAAGGCGCTCCGGGGTCACAGCTTCGATGTACTGCGGTCCGATTCGGATATCTGGTAAGGCTCGTAGTACGAACGCCACGGTAGAGGCGTTGCAGCAAACGTAGAACATCGTCCGAAAAGGAAGTCGTACGATGATCGTACCATTATCGGTTCAAACTCAGGCCAACAGATCAACCGGATCTTCTCGAGAGGATTCGTAGGCACCTGCTTTTTGATGCAAGACAAGCATACCGTAGGGCTTGGAATGCATCTCGAAGTGGTCTTTGCACGTTCCGTATCGGATTCAGATTTGGCTAGTCTCCGCGGAACATGTCTTGCGACGGATCTGTGGCGGATGGAATTGGCTTAGAAGGAAATCGATGTTCGCTGGTCATGACCACCTAGAGGTAAATGCTCCTGAACGGCGAGGAGAAGATCATCTTCGCTTATGTGCAAGCAGATGGCACACATCGAGTATGCATACGAACTTGCCCATTGGTGCCCGATGCTGAAGCTCGATCTGGATAGACTTTATGGCGGCAGCCAGAATGGCTGCCATATCGGCATCTGGTGTGGTACAGGAGGTTCATCAATAGGGAGGAATTGAAATGAGCCTTCCCTTGGCATATTATATGCGCCAACCCTCGTGGTTCTGCAAGCCATCGTCTACCCAAAACGTTCAAAGTGGCTGAAAGGTAATTCAAACTGGTGGTTGTCATTGCTCAACCCCAGCATTCTGGCCATGGTCCGCGGCCAGGGTCCGCAATTGTCATACCACGGTGGTACGATCGCTTACTGAGAAACATGGGAAAGACAGCGGCAGACACGTCTGTTGATGGACGATCGAGCGATGGGGTAGAGGACGCGAGTTTAGACCGGGGTGGGCGAGGAGACGCTAGGGTTCGTTTGGTCTAGCTCCAGTCACGTCTGATATAATCTAGACCTCAACCGACCAGTTTGTGTAGCCACACATCAATACCTCACCCTCCATCATCGAGGGCGGCATTCCAAAAGTTGAGCCTGAACTTTCTTTTTTTTCCAGCTACATGGCTTCCACGCGAGATATGTTCCATAAGCGCGCCTGCCGTCTGGAGCCGACCTTAGATGCCCTCATGAGCGACACTATCGAGCGGCGGACCCCGAGAGCCTTTTTTCCTGGGCATCGCCCTGAAGCGCCGATATTATGTTGACGCTTGTTCGCCGGTATTCATTTCCCACATGAGGGGCTTACATTAAGACGTAACCACCTATCTTGGTGGCGTGGCGGTCCAGAATCCGACATGGTCAAATCTTACCGAGCCTTCTGCTCAGAACACCGCCGTGCTCCGCGCGCCTTCGAAAGGATCTACTGCCAGGCTTCGAGTAATACATGCGGTTGCGCGTGGCGCTTATCTGACCGATTTGTTAACCGCCTTCCTCGCTTCCATATGCCATGCAAAGACGGACGGGGTGATATGATATCTTACAGAGCGGCTTGCCAGCGCGTGTACCAGATCCCACGCAACACTCTGAGATTGGAAATCTCCCGAGGCGTTCGCATGCTCCAACGGACCAACGCCCTGTGCCAGTAGCCCACCTTAACATCGTACGATGCTGCATCGTCCTTAATGGACCTCCGTCTACTTGCTTTTTTTAGACGATTAGAGCCCTACGAGGTGTTTCGCTTGGGAGATATTGTAAGGTATTAGTCCACCCGCGACGGTGCACTGGTTTCCCAGAGCGACAAGAACACAGTGGACAGCATGAGAAACGTGGATAGCGCTTGCTGGGTCTTGCACCCTGGTCCATCTGTATGTCTGGATATCTGGACGATCCTTACCGTTATCCGCGACCAAGACTCTCCTCAGCTTCACACCGGAAGACAACCTCGTGATCCTACATGCATAACTACGACACCACTATCACCAGGGGACCTGCAAAATCTGTACCGAGAAGCTGGCTTATGTTCCACCATCTTCCCTGAACACTTACCCTGGCGTGTCCCGACACACGTGGAGGCGGAACGCAGAAGGCGGCAACGCTTCTGTTACATTCTAGTTCGGTCTGGAAGCTCCGAATTCGCATACGCCTCTCCAATGCTCAAGAGAAGACCGACCCCTGGACTTATTCGCGAAGGAGGCGCAACTCGAATCTTTCAGCTGCTGCAAAAGGAAACATAAGACCTTTTACCCTCGGGTCGTCTATCCGACCGTCCTGGACGCCCAACTTCGGGACGATCGTATAATGGCTGATGGCCTCTATATTCAAGCAAAGCGCCACAGAACACATACACACTCCGTTGCCATCCAGTTCCACGTGTAAGTAGAACTATGTCAATTCCTCCCGTGCTATAGAGCGTCTGAACACGGGCATACGCCACCTACCACACCGCGCTAGCGCTATGCATCACAGAACTGCTCTGACGCTAGCTACGCTTTTACTCACTAAATGTCACGTCCATAGAAACTGAGCCTCTTACTAGCGAGACCAAGGTATTCACAAGCCCATTGTAGAAGGGTGCCTGCTTAACGTTAACATCATCATTTCCAGACCATTTTGCGAGGCCGTCGGGATCACTGAGACGTGTACCTACCGAGACATGAGGACGACTCGAGCTAAGTAATCCCGATCTCTGCCGTGGCCGCTCAACCTATGTCCGTGTCTTCCCTCGTGTCTCCCACGCGAGCATCTGTCGGAACTAGCCTCTCGTCTCTCGTGCAACGTTACGAATGCTGAAAAGGGACAACATTCACAACCATTGGATGACCACATAGTTTTAGCGCGTGGGAGCCAGCGTAGAGCATTCTAGAAAGAGCTTGTCAAAACACCATACACATTCGATGTTACACCCCCACGCTGTCTCTGCACGTCGATCCACAACCCCGATGCACACAGAAGACGGTCCAGAAAAAGCATTGCCAGCGGTTCCTGTCTTCAGCATCGGCTGAAATTGCGGTAGCAGGGCTGACTTTTCACGATATGCACACAATAGCGCACGTGGAGCATGCATGTCCCCGCGCGAGCAACAGCTGCAACAGCTGCAACAGCTCCACATCTCAGGCTAGGGTGTTTTATCCTATCAGAATCTACTTTACGATCCACGGCGTGCAGAATCCTATCTGTTCGACACGATTGAAGTGCAGAGTCGCAGGCCCATCACCACACCACCTACTGGAAGGCATCGGAGAACGACAGCTCTATCGTCGCTACATTGTATCCTGGAAGTTAAAGACCCTCCTGATTTACCCTCTGTATATTTAGCACCTGGAACTTATGATATACGCAACATGCACTTTGGACTTGTACGAGTCCTCAACATGTAAACTCATACGAGAAACCATCCCATTACGCACAGGCACAACACCCCAGCACAAGCAGCCCAGAGCAACGGCACCTGAGAACCAGTAGCCCAATCTCCACACCAAGCCTCCAAATACCTCCCCGAGCCCAACGCACGAAAGTCACCAGCCCATGAATGACCAAGCCGCCACCGCCCACCCACCAGCTCGCAGACGCAAAAGCTCCACATGTACTTCCACGCGAGCCCACGCACCTCCACGTGCCGGTACCCACTCCGTACAAAGCCGCACGCGAGCAAGGTGACACAGCATACGCCTCCAAAACCAAGCCCCAAAGGCATTTCCATGCCCTGCCGATATATTCCGTGCAACACAGCTGCACGTAGCCATCACCCACATACACGCCACAGCACACCCTGAAATGGACAAGGTCTCCAAGTAGCCCAACGCAAACCAAGTCACCAATAGTCGCACGAATTGTTGGCTGATCCATTCCGGTTCTTTCCATTCTAATCACACAAAAAGTCCCCTTAACAAAAGAGGCAAGAACGCAATCAAGAAAAGGGGGTAGTTGTACATATGGGCAAAGAACTGCTTTCCCGCTGAGACCACAACCCCACGCCCATCCACAGCTCTTGATACAATATTCAACAGCGCCCATGGGCATGAATCTTGGGTCCTCACCGCTCATCCCTATGCCATGCCTCTAGATACCAAAAGTACAATTAAACCTCAAGCCACCGCGCAGATGCTCTCTACAACCTCAACAGCTTCGCCGCATACTGCACAATCAGATCATCGTTAGGGAAGGCCATCTCCTCCAACTTCTCCGCGTACGGTGTGGGCACCTCAGCTCCCGTGACGCGCGCCGGCGGCGCCTCCAGGAAATCAAAAGCATATTCGCAAGTAAGCGCCATGATCTCGGAAGCGACGCCAAACGACGGGAAGCCCGACTCGACGCAAAGCATGTGACCCGTCTTCTTGACCGACTTGATGATGGCCTCGACGTCCATTGGTTTTATGGAGCGCAGGTTGAGGACTTCAACTTCGACGCCGTACTTTTGCTTGAGTTTCTCGGCGGCGACGAGGGATTGGCCGACGCAGCGGGAGAGGGTGACGATGGTAAGGTCTTTGCCGGGGCGCTCGATCTTGGCTTTTCCGAACTGGGAATGTTGTTAGTGAGGTGGGGAAGGGAGTGGATGAGGGGTTCGTACGGGAATGACGAAATCGTCTTTCTGGGCTGCTTCGCTCATGGGGAAGGAGAGACCGTATAGAAGCCTGGGCTTGTGTTAGAAGTAGTCAAGCTTGTGATACATAAGCGAAGTTGCTTACTCGTTCTCAAGCACAACCACAGGGTTGGGATCCCGGATGGCCGCCTTGAGCAGACCCTTCGCATCCTCCGCGCTGTATGGCGCGACCACCTTCAGACCAGGAATGCTTCCATACCACGCCGAGTAATCTTGCGAGTGCTGAGCGCCGACACCGGACGCGAAGCCGTTGGGTCCGCGGAAGGTGATGTTGCAGGGTTGGGTACCACCAGACATGTAGTGTGTCTTCGCGGCCGAGTTGATAATTTGATCGATAGCCTGCATGGCGAAGTTGAAGGTCATGAACTCGCACTGTTGAACTGTTAGACTTGCGCTGACGGTGCAGAGCTTCGAGACGAGCTTACCACTGGGTGCAGTCCGGCCAACGCAGCACCAACGGTGAGACCGGCGAAGCCAGACTCGGTGATGGGACTGTCAATCACCCTCTTCTCGCCGAAGCGGTCGAGCAGGCCCTTCGTGACCTTGTATCTGCCATGTCGTCAGCAAAGGTTCGTCGCAACACAACAGCCCCAATCGAGCTGGGCCGCCCCAATAGCGAAAACCCCAATCCACTCATGCATTCCAAAGGGTGCCCCAGGGTCCAATTGAGTGTATAAATAGTAACGTACGCTCCGTTATATTGTGCAACCTCCTCCCCGAGCACGAAGACCTTTTCGTTCTGCTCCATTTCCTCAGCCATAGCCTCATTGAGCGCCTCTCGCACCGTCATCTCCTTGGTTCCGCCAGACGACGCATATCCTCTCCTTCCGACTAGTGACGGAACAGCAGCGGTTGCGCGAAACGCAGGTCGGAACGCTGGCCGGGGGGCTGACAGGGCGCGGGCGGCCGGTCGGAGGAACCTGGAGGCAGCCATTGCGGGTGCGATGTGGGGGATAGAGGTGGAGGAGAAGGGGGCCGTGGGCGGGAGATGGCCGGTAAGGTGGAAAGTGTTGGTGTTGACGGTTTACGAAACTTTTCGGAGGTCCGGTGGATCTTGTTGGGAGCGTCGGATTTGGGCTAGCTGGGTTTTCCCTTGGCGCGGTTGAGCCTAACGTGTGACAGCGCTGACAGCCCCAGCACGATACACGGGTCCCCATGAATTTTGCGCTCTGCTTGATATCCGATGGTCATTTTACTATGGAAAGGCATCTGTGGATCGTGATACTGCTGCTTAAAAGCAACCAAGCTTCCTTCAATTACATGTGCACATCAAGGTTGAGATGAAAAGGGTTATTAGATTGATAGTCCCTTTCTCGGGACCATCGGGGTATTACTTTTACTATTCTATGCTCCTCATTACTGCTGCTCGCCTTCAAACACCTCGAATTACAATCATAGTATGCGGCCGCCGAAGTCTATATGCAATTGCACCAGGCCAGAACCCCGCAGTCTCGAGCGCCGACGGAGAAGCCAAAACGGAACGCAGCGATCCCAGCAGAGAAAGAACTGACAAAATTGAAGATGAAGAAACAACCGTGTAGATCACCTCTATGCTTTCTCCGGTTTCCGGCCGACCATTAGGTACATGGGCGTGAACAGTTTCTGCTTGCCGCCCTCCACCAGGCAGTCCGCAGCGAGAGCGAGACTGTCGGCAGTCTTCTGGGTTCCCTTGGGTGCGAGACCGATCATCTCCAGGCCGCCCACGAACCTGTGAATAAGGCCCCTACCGACCTTGGTCATGCGCATAATAGTCGGGATGTCGCCAATTGAACTGATGTACTTGAGCTGACCAGACAGGGGCCAGTACCATGGGTAAGGGTCGTCTCGGTCCGCCAAATCCTCGTGGTGCTCCATGACGAAGCCTGCAGCCTTCATGGCTTTGAGCGCCACCTCGATCTTCTCCATGTTCGAAATGCCGTCACCAATCTCGATACCGAGACGGATCTCCCTGTGCTGAGGGTTGTCGTTGTCGTATTTGTCCGTCATGAGCCACTCGTATACACCAAAGACACCACCTGGCTTGAGAACGCGGAAGATCTCACTGTAGATGCCTTCTAGGGAGGGCGCATGCACCGTGGCCTCGATCGCGTACACGGCGTCGAACGAATTGTCGGGGAACGACATTTGCTGGGACGCGTCAGTGCTCATGTAACTGAAGGGGGGAGGAGATCACATACCATGAAATCGCCCTTGGTGTACTTCAGCTTGTGAGAAAGGCCCTCTTTCTCCGCATACCGCGTTGCGCGCTCGATCTGGTAGTCGTTGTTGTTCAGTCCAACGACGTTCACACCACTGAACTTGACAATCTCGCGAGCGGGTCCTCCCACACCACAGCCGACATCAAGCACCCGCATGTTGTCACGGAGTCCCATCATGTGCGCCAGGTAGTGCTCGTGGCGGGCAATGGCTTGGTAGAAGTTTTCGCCGAACGCATAGCGGCAAAAGTGGAAACTTTGACCCCAGCCATACTCGTACAGATCGGTGGCAAGGTTGTAGTAGTGCCTGGTCAAGGTCGCGTATTCGTCCCGGCGGGCCTACAACATGTTAGGAACCAGAAGCGCGCAGGTGTCGAAGATTGCCGTACCTTTCGTGTCTCCTCAGTCTCCACCTCGGCAGATTTGTTATCCCAGTGCTTGAAGTACTCGTCTACGGCAGCCTTTTGTGCGGCCGTGTCCTTTTGGAGCAAAGCCCTCATACCACCCTGCGCCTGGGCCGACTTGCCATGCATGGCCTTGTTGAAGGCGGCATCGCGGGAGTGGTCCTCCTGCTCGAGTGCGGTGGGAGACATGTTGAATGAGCGGGCGAGAATGTGTAGAACACGGAGATCTAGAGGATAGTAGTGAAGCTTTGAGGAAGTGGCGGTCAATTATAAGAGTTGCAAGAGCGGATGCGACAATCTTAAATAAAAGGCGGTGGACAGAGATTCCAAGGGCACCTCTTCCCCCTATGAAATTGTTCCGCGTACCTAGGCGCGCCTTATTGGCTGGTACAAGGGTGGCGAGCTCCCCGGAGTTTTTCCGCTCTGCGCTAGCTCTGGGCCCGCCTTCGTCACTTTCTCACAAGTCGAAGCCGCTGCATATTCACACCCAAGACCGCGCGACCTTGCTAGACCTCCGGACCCGTTGCCCCGGTCCAATCTCGCCCAGCCCAGTACGAAGCGCAGCGTCTCGACGACAACCGCGCTCCCTTACCCATCGTTGCCCCGACCCAATCTCGCCCCGCTCAGTACGAAGCGCAGCATCTTGACGACAACCGCGCTGCCTCGCCCATCTTTGCCCGACCCAATCTCGGCCAGCTCAGTACGAAGCGCAGCGTCTCGACGACAACGGCACTCACTTGCCCATTGTTGCCCCGACCCAATCTTGACGACAACCACGCGTCGTCGCCCCGGAGATGCCGCCGCAAATCAAGCAGGACCTGAATCGCTCGGGCTGGGAGACAACCGATTTCCCATCCGTGTGTGAGCGATGTCTGCCGGAGAACCCCTACGTGCAGATGCTGAAGGAGGATTATGGAGCTGTAAGTGTTCTTACTGTGTGTCTTGTGTTGCACCGACTGACTCTGCTTAGGAATGTAAAATCTGCACACGACCGTTTACGATATTCCGCTGGAAGTCCGATCGCACCGCCCGCCAAAAGCGCACGAACATCTGCTTGACATGCGCGCGTCTGAAGAACTGCTGCCAGTGCTGCATGCTCGATCTGTCATTTGGCCTGCCGATCGTCGTCCGTGACGCGGCGTTGAAGATGGTGGCGCCGGGACCGCAGAGCGATATCAACCGGCAATACTATGCACAAGAGCACGAGAAGGAGATAGAGGAGGGTCGAGGAGCTATCGAGGCATACGACAAGACGGATGAGAAGGCTCGCGACCTCCTAAAACGCCTGGCACAGAGCGAACCCTTTTACAAGAAGCAGCGGCGGCTGGAGGCAGAGGGTGAGGGCGAGAGCGACGGTACGCAGAAGGCGTTGCCCGCTCCTGGAGAAGATTCGGAAAACTCGCGAGGCAGCCACGTACCCGGCCCGATAAGGACGAGAGACACAAGAGGTGGTCGAGGCGGCATGCGCGGGGGTCGCGGGGGTCGGGTGCCTGGCGCATCAGCAGCACCGAGTCCAGAGGACTGGCTCCCACCGCGCGATCCCAACATCGCTTCTCTTTTCGTCACTGGTGTGGAGGATGATCTGCCCGAGCACGAGATCCGCACCCACTTCGCACAGTACGGCCAGCTTCGATCCGTGGTATGCTCGCATCGTGCGCACTGCGCTTACATCAACTACGTCAAGAGGCAAGATGCGGAAACCGCGGCGGAGACATTGAAAGGCAAGGTGGTTGTCAAGGGCTGTCCGCTGAAGGTGACTTGGGGCAGGCCGAAGCAGCTGGATAGCATGGACCAGAACGTGCGGATGATGTATGCGAAAGAAGGCCGGCAAACGGTGGGCAAACGAGCGGCCGCCTCACAGGCTGCCCTCGAGGCGGCTCCGGATGACCTGGATAGTCTCGCGGCCATTGCGCCACCGCCAGGAGCGGACGATGAAGTCAAGTACGCCAGTCTTGCTGGAAATTGAGATGCATTGCATGGGTTCGGCGTTTGGGATGCATGGGTATCACGATTCATTGGGTTGGTTGAAAGTCAAGACGAGCAGCACTTGGTGCCTGCTAATGTATTCCCCTTTCCTTGCCTGATATCCTCATTGTCTCCGCGTTCGGTGTGTTCGTGGATGCGGAGCTCTGTATATACAATTAGTTCATGATACAGCGACGGATGCGCTTGCGCCCCGACGTACTGTAATTGCCTGTCGCATCCGCCTGTCCTTGCACCACGTTTTCCCGTAAGAACTTAGCCACGTCCTCCGCGTGTGTGATTTGCTTGGACAGCTCGTCGCTTCCGGTGGCAAGACCGCGGTTGTTCTCGAAGTTTTTGCGGGCCTCGTGGCGGGCGGCGAGGAGTGTGGTCATGTCCCCTGGGGAGAGTGAGCTTCAATTCAGAGTAGGCTCCTTCCATCGGTGCTGGTACCTTGGAACGCGATGCGCGCTGATCGCAAGAGGTTTCTATAAGCTTGCAGCGCCATCTCGCGTGACATTGACTGGCTCGGGGTTGTGTATCGGTCGTGAAGTGGACGTCGAGAAAAGTTGAAGGCAGATGTTCTTCGGGCAGGGATCGCGCCTCCCTGACGCGGATCAGTCAGCTGCAGCCGCCGCCGCCGTGCGCTTCCCAAATGTGACGTCGCAACACGACCGTTCTTTCCGTCCACGCACGACCATGTCTTCGTGGCCTCGAGCATAGTCCGGCGCCTCCGGTGTGCTGTTAATTCCTCGCACATACACCATGGTCAACCTGTGGCCCTTCAAGGTGAGGCTGCACAACCAATTGTTTGTTGCTCTGGCTGACCACATTCCAGTCGGGCGACGACGCTGCGTCCTTCGAAAAGACACTTTCCACGCTCACAGCGAAAATCTCGAGATCGGCCGCGCGAAATGACGGTCTCAGACAGAGGGCGAGGAAAATTCGCGTTATGCTGACGCTGTACGCTGGCTTCGCATACATCCTAGCAGCCCTGTTACTGGTCCTGGTCACCGGATGGCAGAATTGGGGAGCGATGGAGTACTCCGTAATGGCAGGAGGCCCAGTGCTGTAGGACTCCCCTGATTTTGGGACCATCTGGCCATGGAGCTGACACTAAGCAGGATCTACCTCGTTCGCCTTGCCTTGACAACTTACTACGACTACCGCATCTCCAGCACTGAAGCCTACCTCAAGAAGCTCACCAAAGAGCGCGATGCCACCATCGATCGTCTCAAAGAGGCTACCAAGTACAACTCCACCCAGCAACTCCTCGAGAAGTACGGCACGCCTCCGAAATCCAAAGGAGCCGCTCCCTCACCTTCGCGCCAAAAGTCTCAAGGCCCCCAGAAAGGAGCTCAGCCGCCAGGTCCGCGCACGGGCATGGCTCCTCCAACGACTGCGAATATCCAGCGACCCGCGAATAAGCAACCCTCCACTCCTCAACGGCCAGTTTCGGCAACTTCTCCGCAAGGACCATCTTCACCAACCGCGCTTCCGCCACCGGATGTGCCAAGCGCTGAGTTCGCTCCGAATGCCTTCACATCTGCGGAACTTACGAGACAGTACACGGCATCTACTGCAGCCACCTTCACTGAAACGCATTGGTACGACCGAATCCTCGACGCATTGCTAGGAGAAGACGAGACACAGCCCAAGAATCGCCTCGCTCTGATCTGCTCCGAATGCAGACTCGTTAACGGACAAGCACCACCGGGAACGCGAACTCTCGAGGATGTGGGCCGTTGGAGGTGCAGCGGCTGCAATGCCTGGAATGGCAAAGAGAAGGTCAAGGAGGGCGCTGTAGCGGAGCTCGTGCAGGGCTGGGCAGCGGAGAGGAAGGTCAAAGCGGAAGCTCTTAATGCCAGCACGGATGAGGGAGCTGACTCTGACAACCTGGAAACGGAAGACGATGGAGGTCTGGTTGTAGGCACTGATGAAGGCTCTGGAGTTGATATCGCGGAGGAGTCTGTTGAGGAGAGCGCACCTCCCTCCAGGTCGACGAGGAGCAAGAGCAAAGGCAAAGGAAAGAAATAGGGAGATTTGATAAGAGAATATGCCCTTCATGCTATCGACATATGCAGGCTGACAGCTAAACACTAGCGACATTTCCTTATATAGCGTTTATATCATGCATAACATTTATTGATCCTTCGGACGCTCTCTCCTTAGTGTAACTGTGCTCATCACCTTGTAGGTTAGTTTGTTTCATATGGTAGTGATCATCTTGTTGGCTTCAACAAGGCTTGGAGGGAGTAAGGTGGCTTGCCTTGGAGAAGGCTGTTGCACTTCGAGAGACTGAGCAGCTTGTCGCATTGTGAGAGGAAGCTTGTTGGCGCCAGTTCGCACCGGGATTGTCCTCACTTTGAATGCTTCTCGAGCCTATTATTCACATTGTATGCTTGGCGGCTTCATGGACAGTCGACATCTAGAGAAGGTACGATTGCTGTCGCACTCCCCTCAAGATCGTTTCGCTGACGTAACAATAAGTTCGATTTACTATTGTACAATCCTTTCAATAACCGGTCTTGACCTTGACCTTGACCCAAAGACAGTCCTCCTGGACTGGTTCCAGATGCCAAAACATCGACAGATCTATGCAAAACAACGAGAATCAGGCCCGACTCTCGCCCACCTTTACTCCTCTCCGAATAAGCCGCGCATCCCTTCAAAGTCACAATCGCCCTCCTCCTCTTCATCTCTTAACCCCAACTCGTTCTCAACATCCACCCTGCTCCCCATCGTCAATGGGCTCTGACCCAGAACCGGGCGCGACGACTCGCCCATAGACGCCAACGACTGGCGCCGGGATGCCCAGCCAGCAGACGTTGCTGGGCCGTCAAAGTACGCTCTGCCGCCCGTATCGGCATACGGCGACTCCACTATCGCTGAGACATGCTGGCGGGGAACGGCAGAGGTATGGGCGCTGCCGAAGATGGTGTCGGCATGGGCGGGGTTGGGGGATTGGCCGGCAGAGAGCGAAGAGTACTCAATCTCGTCGGCCTCGGAATCAGGGTGGCCGTAGACTCCTCCTTCTGGAACTACCACCGCTTCGTACAGGTCTTCTTGCCGACCGCGACCCCGTCTCGACACAACGGACGTCGCTCGCGAAATTGACATCGAATCGACCACCTGACCGTTCTCAATGAGCTCCTGCTTAGCCTTCTCCAGCACTCCAGCCTACCACAAAAACATGCATCAGTGCTGCCAACGCGAGAAGATGCTGAGAACGTTCTTACATGATCCGCTTGCTGCTTCCTGCGCTTCGCAGCTTCGATCTTGTCCGTACCCAACCATCTCCGTAGGGGACCCGGGAGCTTCTTCTGGTCGGTACCGGAGGCATTGAGGGCTGCACCAGCAGCCATAGCGACGCCACGGTTTGCGGTCGATGCGAGAGCACTTCCGACTGACCAACTTGCTTTTCCGATCCCGCTCTTCACAATGGCGCTAGCGAATACCTTCGACGCGGAGCCAACTTGCTTGAGCGCATCGCAACTATCCGCTTTCGCCTTCGTCCAGGTTCCGGGGAAATGGTAGGGTGCCGCTTCCTCGCGGCTGGGATGCGCATTCTGCAGCTCTGTGAGTTCGGGAAGTCAGCGATGTGATGGATAGCTTACCGAGGGACCTGGAAATTCATGGTGAGATATGAGGTCGTACTCATCGAGATCGCTGGCATCGTCGTTGCCGAAATTGTGAAAGGGGTCGCTACTGGTCTGCATCCGAGCACCTTGAGGATCGCGAACGCTGTCGAGCGGCTCGTCAACATAGCTATGGCCTTCGTTCCCGTGTTCATGGACAAAATGGCTGCTGCGTGAGGCCTGCGTCGGCGTTCGTTGACGTCCTCGAGCTCTGTCGCCTGCGTTGTCTTTATAGCAGTAGCCCTCCCACATGGTGTCTTTGTCTAACAGGTCGTTAATAGGTTTCCTTTCAGAAATCCAAACGTAGTGCGAGAGCGACGACAAAAAAAGCAGTGTCTGTTAGCAAGACAGACACGCTCGATAGATAAGTTGAGTTCTCTATAGCGTGAAGACTGGAGTAGGAATCGCGTGATATGGCGCGCTTGAAGGACATAGCGCGTTACGGGGTGAACAAGAGCTTCTATTATGACGCAAATGTTACTGAACAATAGAAGATGAGAAGAAGACGAGTGAAGGACAAGACAAACGGACGTTCGTTGACTGGGCGCCTAGTGCGGCAGAGCTTGTTTGAACATTGGTGAGCTGTATCCCGCCTTGGTTTACACGAACGCATCTGACACCGGTTGAGTGGCTGCCAGTGCGGTGATCGATTAGTCGCCGAATTGCTGGTCGTCGAATTGAAGAAAACTCTGATGATGAGTTGACAGCTGTCAACCAAACCCAAGTTTTTGGAATCGAACCCACGGACGTTTGGGCGAGGCTTTCCCCGTCAGTACTATAGACATCGTAATACGGCGCAAAAGTGGTTTCGCTGTTTCATGCAAGTCCTTCACCACCCTAACTCGAGGGCACACAGAGACAATAGCAGCCTCAACCGCGGAGTATCATTCACCAAATTCGTCTTGGCGCCTCGCGCACCTCAGGCTCTGCTATATATATATATCGACGTTGCGTCAAGAATTACACTCTAACGCACTCCCGCTTTCGATCCACTCCACTCGTTCTATCAACTCGCTCTGATATTCGACTTCGCAGTGCTGCCTCGGAAGCAATTCACTAGACTTGAGCAATCTGGTATGTGCTCTACGAGGTTCAAGTACAATGTCGAACAGACCTGCTAATCTCACCACCAGATATACCGGCCCTACCCAAACCTCGACGGATCAGCCTTGGTATCTCGATACTCACGTAGCAAAGCAATTTCTGGCAAGTCTTTGAGACATCACCGACATGTGTCCGAATCAAGCTCATCGGCGCTCTGGCTCTGTCAACATGAACATCAACGCCAATTGTATGGCTCTTCCTCGTCCTCCACCACCCCCTGGTCAGTTTTCATGCGATTTCTTGCCGCATCAGCACACTAATACCAGCTCAGATCCTACACCTATGCCCGGTGTCCGCATGTCGATGCATCAGCTCATGCAGTTCATCCGACATAACCTGCCCACTCCGCTGAACGATCGCGACGATAACAATCTACGTAACCTCCTGAACGACCACAGCCACGACATCAAGATCATGTGGACCAACCGTAGTACGCCGCCTGGCTTGGGACACGCAGCGGTGTGCCCACCTACGCCGATGCCCATGTCCGCAAGTATCCATGCCCCCGCCACATGGCGGCCGGGTTTCAACGCTGGTGCAGGCTTGCGCACACTCGCCCCTACTCCTGCATCCGCCTTGTTCTCGGTGAACTACAACAACGGAGAAGTCACACCTGCCACTGCACCAGGCCCTGCACCTGCTTCTCGGTCTGCTTCTGCCTCGTGGACTGCTCGTGCCTCGTCCTCGAACTCGACGAATTATAACAACATATTCAGCAATTCATCCCAGTCCGCCGTCCATATCTCCGGCCACAATGTCCACGTGCGATCTACTGGGAACAGCACGACTATGATGTCAAATCACCCGATCCAGTGGACCTCAACTGTCATGTCGAATACCCACTCGATCCAGAGGGTCTCTACATATCATTCGACTCCTCACGATCAGTCGCGTTGGCCTGTACGTCTGAGGCGGTCCAAGTATGACACTATGCGTGCCCACCCAACCTACGAAAACTCAGGGGTTACAAAGCCTGCCCACAAGAACGCATCATCAAAGCATAGGGTCGGCAACCGTCGTAGCAATCACGGGCCGCCGCAGGGACTTCACGAGTCGTTCTATTTCCCGCATACGCATCCTGCGTACCCACACACGTATCCCTACGAGGCAAAATCACACTCCAAGCACCAGCGTCGACCCCAGCCTAGCATCGAATTTGATGATGGCTTTGAGTCAGAGCTTGACTGGGACTCCAATATGCCTACGCCGCAATTAATTGGCAGGAATGGCAGCACGCGCAATAGTTCATCGCACAATTTCGATATTGACAAGTTGGCGAGGAACAAGGAGCGTTTTGATTGCGAGAAGTCCGCTAAGGACCGCCGCAAGGAGGCTCGGGACCGCCACAAGGAGTCTAGAAACCGCCACAAAGAGGCTAGGGACCATTACAAGGAGCGACGACAATACGAGAAGCAGTTTCGTCGCGACTATGATAGGGAGCCTTTCCGCTTCATATCAGACACGGAAGACGACATTACCGACGCACCACCCGGACTCCCGCCGATCAATACTAGACACGGCATGAATGACACACGTCTACTCATGGTTCCTCGGAAGAATGGTAATCACAAGCTGAGGTTTGGAACTGGGGGTACAGATTTGGGAGATGATTATGAGTCTGTTGCCGACGATTCTGCTACCGTCTACACTCCCTCTCGCACTGCTACTGGGTCTACCTTACAGGCTCCCGCCCAGACGCCTGACATCGGTGGCATCTACGCTTTCCAAATGCTGGCGACTTCGAACATGGCCATACCCGAGCCTTCCCGCGATCCCGTCTTTGCTCCTGCTAGCACCTCAGCCGAAGCTATGGCTAACCTCATGGAGACCCGCAAACGCGAAGCAGTGAAGAATAAGCAGAAGCCACAGTCATCAGCACGCCAGTCTGTCTCCACTGGCGACGCTTCAGCCCCTGCGCCAGCTAGGACTTCAGCCGAAGTTATGGCTAATTCCATAAAAGTACGCGACGCAGAGAAAGCTAAGCTAAAGGCTCGGCAGATAGAAGCCCAGCAGCCGAAGTCCCAGCGGGTGCCACAGTCACCTGCACGTAAGACTATTCCTGCCTTCGCCGACCCAGTAGTCAAGGTAGAGTCAGATGCCGATATTGACGATCCAGTCGTGAAGGCAGAATCGGATACCGAGACCGACGACCCAGTCATCGTGGTCAAGATAGAGTCAGGCATCGAGTCTTCCCCTGGCTCCACACCAGTCAACATCGCCGCTGATGGTGAGGCTCGTCCACCAAGCTCTTGTACTTTGGGATCTGATACTATGACCTCTGGCACGATATTCTCTCCCTCTCCGCGTCCGAAGAAGCGAGTCAGGGATGACACCGACGATGTTGAGGTACAGAGGGGAGGTGTGAAGCGGCCTATCAAGAAGGCTAGGCTTTCGCGAGCCATTTAAAGATGGTTCTGTACTTACTCTCGACGACTCATGCCGCATACGGCGTGTTATTTCTCCGCCACGGATGGCACGTTTTCTTGGTGACGAACTGCCACAGATGGCGATGACGATGGGAACGAGACCAACAAGAAGGAAAACGTCCATGAGCACCGGTACCGCCCACTACCGACTGACGACAACTTGCGACTAACTCCCAGCCCAAGCACACGTCCGGCCATCGCCACTCGCGCCGTGGATCCAGAGACGTAAGACGCTACAGATTCAAACACCAATCAGGCATATCGCTTGAGAAGTCTGTGGGCGGTCGATTCCTTCCACCCCGCGCCCACCCTTCCTTGGACACCAGGATCTGCGTGAGACTTTCAGACTCAAACATCAATCAAGCGTATCAATTTGGAAAGTTTGTAGGCCTCTTCAAGACAGTCGCAAATATGTATCAAGTGCATCGAAGGATGCGCTGACGGACGACTATCAACGGGTGGTACGTAGGTGGCTCATGGTCGGGTTTGGCTGGCTATGAGGGACAAGTAGGGGGTATGGTGGATGTGTGTACTGGTACAGCAGTGGGTGTGTGAGTATGGGTGGTGGTGCGGGTATGGTATCGGTGTTGGTATGGTCTTATCTTTCCCTTTCCTCTGTTTACTTGGGGGTTCATTGTAAAGGCGTGATATATGCAAATTGGCTTTTGAAGAAATTCAGCAAGAACGACAGAGATAGTGGAAGGCAGTTGCCCTAATGCTCGATGTACAGACGTCGCATTCAACAGACCCTGGATCATCACTATGATTAGGTGACGTTGCTCGCCCAGGATCAATCGGTCCAGACTCTTTGGACAACAGTTTTGATAATGCAGCATGCCCTTCTTGGCAGCTATCCATAGTTGCGTCCGTCCAAATTTGTTAGCAGTTCGAGTACCACAGTCGTACTGGCTAAAAAGTGCTCGAACTGTAGTAGCCTGACCGCTAGCTGCGGCCCACTAGAGTAAAGTCCGTTCATACAGCTCTTATTGCTGTATGATGCTGTTTTTTCAAGATTGGAAGGTTAAGCACTTCTTGCTTGCCCTTATGTGCAACAGCCTAGAATGCGTTGATGTCAAGTCCGCCGTGCGCGTTTTCGGCGCCTTTGTCAAGCAGCAGCTTCACGATCTGCTCGTGGCCTCCTTCTGATGCTGCCTGGAGTGCACTGCCGTAGTCTTCACCCTGCGCGTTGACGTCGGCGCCTTTGTCAAGCAGCAGCTTCACGATCTGCTCGTAGCCTCCAGCTGATGCTGCCTGGAGTGCACTGCCGAATTCTCCACCCTGCGCGTTGACGTCGGCGCCTTTGTCAAGCAGCAGCTTCACGATCTGCTCGTGGCCTACAGTTGATGCTGCCTGGAGTGCACTGCCGAAGTGTCCACCCTGCGCGTTGACGTCGGCATCTTTGCCAATCAATATCTGAAGGATGTCCAGGTCGCCGTTCAGGCACGAGTAGTACAAGGAAGTGCTGCCACTTCTGTCCTTCTCGTCAATGTCGTAGCCCCCCTCCAAGAGTCGGATGACTGCACTGTTCAGCCCTGCAGAAGCTGCCAGGTGTAAAGCATGTGTTGGCGGCGTTTGGTCGACCCATCGTTGTCTTATGTTGGGGATATTGTAAAGACTTGTGCTGTATACTATCGTACTGGGAGATACCAGGATATTCATATCATTAAAGCGCTGTATGACATTGGAGTAGTCCTGGCCATCTCGCAAGACCTTTATTTGCAGGAGTGCTGCAAGATTTGTTTGCTCTTGCCGGAGGAGTCTCTCTAGTCGATCGATAATATCGGGAGGGGTTCCATCACAATTTGAAATATGGTAGTCGAAGCTCTGACATGCATAGCTAGCGAAAGGATCTCCTCGTATTCGCATGTAAAGGACATAATTGTTCGAAGCTGGTTCACCGAATGCCATTATCTGGATGTACGCGAGACATGCTAAACCCATTTGCCTGTGCGCAGAGTGCGAGTCTAGAAGCTGCACTCGTATAGTATGTTGAGGCATCCTATGAACGGTGGGTGTAAAAAATTCCTGCACTGTGTAGTGAATCGGCCGGATCGAGCCATTGGTCTCTTCTAGTAGGTTGCCACATGCCTCGAGGATTACTTGAGGGGAATCGAGTTGTAGATCCTGTTGAGCTGTGCACTTCGAGTCGATCGCAAGTGCATGCTGCAGTTCTTCAGTACTAAGAGGCCTTCGAGCATAAATTGTCCAAGTGAGACAGTTTAGTGCCAGATCCCTCATGTACTGAGGCTGGGCTTCGATCCGCTCTAGTATCCGAATGTATGTATCAGGCAAATTGTGTGGCAAGGACTTCAGTGCAGCTTCCACCACCTGGTCCTTCCGGGCTTTGCTGGCTAGACAGAGACTATCCAGTTGAAGGTTGACCCATAGAAACCTGCTTTGTATTCAGCCTGCATCAACCTCGAGAGTGTCTACTAGGCACAAACTTACATCCCTTCCGCCTTTGTAGCGAGTGTCTCGATGATCGTTTCCTTAAGAACAACACTAGTAATGTAGAGGGTCTTTCCATGCTGCCCAGACTGGAGCTCCTCGACTCTACTGCGTGCAAAAGTCTCGATATCGGCCGCGACGTTTTCAGCAAGGATCTGGACTGTTGGCACGTTGTTTTTCACGAAGGCTTCGGCAATGTCCATCTCCCTTCGACTAGTGGCGAACACTTTGATTCGGCATGGACCTGGCATAGTCACCACCCCGGTTATGAAACCAAGTATGTCCGGCCGTTCCTGCTCCGGACACTCATCCAAAGCATCGAGAACGACGAAGACCTCCGAAAAGCTCTCTGAGAGTGAAAGGAAACATTCCTGTGACCCTATTAAGGACGGCGAGCGGGCGTCGTGCATAATCTGCAGCAAATCGTCTGGTATGTCGTACTTCCTTTGACAGAGCTGCTTGACGAGTGTGGCTATGATTCGGGATATGTTCGCCAGTTGTGTATCACGGTAGTTGTAGTAGGCGAAGCAGATGGCAGTGTCCTTTCGTAGCCCAGTCTCAGCCGTGATGTGCTCCAAGACGTTGGAACTGTATTCCATATCAGCACAACCACCAAGACTCGACTGTGTCAATGCGAGCTTACCTGAGTACAGTCTTGCCGATACCAGCTACAAAGGTTCAGTTCATTCCAGTCAATGTGAATTTCATTTTCACTCACGCTTTCCATTACACCACAGTAGAGATGAATGCGGGCTTTGCATCCATTGTTGGAATGCAAGCTCTTTAATCAGCCATTCACCCGTGTTTTTGTATTTTTTGGCGTATGTGGTCTGATGCACTTCTTCGAAATCAATGTCTGACACCCAGGAGAGGAAATCCGACCTTTCCTTCGCTAAATCGATAGATGTTAGGTTCCTCACAGGTAGTAGTCAAAAGGTCAGACTTACTTTTTTCGGCTTTCCTAAAATCATTATAGTGTGTCGCCTGTACAGTATGCTGGAGAACATGAAGATGGTGTTGCATCTCTTCTTTAATGGACACAAATTCTGCCTCAAAAGTGTCCCAATGCTGGCGCATGAACGCCCTAAACGACGTCCACCTCCTCCGCTCTCCGCTGGCATCGACGAAAACACAGCGTGCTTTCCAGCTGAAGTTGAGTATGTTTACATAGACACTTACGACGGCACTCTCTACCAGCTCTTCGTCAGCAGCCACTCGTGAATGCTCCGCCAGTGGCCTGAGATAATCTTCGAACTCGCAGACCATATCGGTCAATCTCGGGAAGAACTTTGTGAAGTGCAAGCCGAGATCGATAGCAACTCGGAGTGCGCCGACCACAGGAGACGATATGGCAGGGTCTGCCTGAATGCCTATAGCGACGCCACCCATGAACCTGTTGAGCAGGTCAAGGCCCTTTGTGAGACGCTCAGCGTGAGGCCTGAAGGACGAATCATTCTTATGTTCGGCGTCGTATGTTTGGACTTTAGATAGTAGAGCTTGCTCATCAAGTATCTTTATCTCCTGCTCGAATGCTGCTCGTCCAGTCTCAGGGATCTTCTGCAGTTGCAACTTGATTGCCTTCTCAAGCGCAGGGTTGCGCGCTGGTGCCCGTACAGGTGTGACTACATTGGATGCGATCGAATTCGGAGCGGGCGGTGAAGGAGGAGTTGATGCCCGTTGTGCAGGTAGTGGAGGCGTTGCAGGTGGTAATGGAGGTATTGAATGGGGTGAGGCCGAGCGGCTACCGGTAGCGCGTGGCGCTAAGAACGCGCGTAGACGGTCTCGCTTTCCCATTGTATGTTGGGAGTCCTGAAAGCAACGAAAGTGACAATAGTGGTGTAAGTCGAAGTAGTCATAGACTGCTCACCCTGTGCATGTCTGAGGCTGCGGGTTTGAAGTCACAGAGCAGGCTGAAGACCGGTTCCGCCTTCAGCTGCACTGACCCCGCGCAGCCGCTTCCGTCTGCACGGCTGAGAGCCTGCGCAACAAATCATGCACGATAGAGACGCACCATTACAGACGCTTGGCTGAAAATCATTGCTGTACAAACCGTTCTGTATGAATTATTCTTAGCAAGAAGATACTGCACTTCGCTTTATCATGGCTAAGTGCTCGCGCCGCAAAGAGCTCGCGGTCGTGCACAGCTAATTAGCACATATAGCACAACAAACCCACTCCTCTGTACATAAGAAAGGAGAAGAACGATGCGGTTACTCAAGCAAAGCTAGGCTTACATCGGGAACGAAGATGCAATGATTCGGTGAATAGAACTGACCACATAGCTGTGCTAAGCCTGCCATTGTCCGCCACAACTCTTCTTCAAGATCAGCCTGAGATAGTGCTATCATCGTTGCGATAAAGTACAGAGGCAGCTGAATACGCTACTACAAGCTAGCATCCCAAAATGCGCTAGCGTGTCCCGTCACTTTGGGTCGCCTTTCCCTTCCCATCGGCGAAACCCAAGGTATGCACGCTCCTAGGTTAGATAACCTCTAGAAGTCCGAAACAAGACCTTCCTTGATCGTACTTTCTGCCTGACCCTCTGAGCGCTGTGGACCCTTCCAAATCTGCAAATGAACAGGGGGGCTTCGCCGAAGAGTCAATTGACGACGTCGACGAAACGATCGACAGCACGACCAATACCACAGTAATCAGCGTCAGACATTGTAGAGGAAAGATAGTTGTATGAGGACAGCCGATTAACGGCAACTTCACAAGCTTGATAACGAGAGGCGCCAAAGGTCCCAACCGCCTACCTGTCTCGCGACACAGTGCTTTTCTTCACCCAGGGACGCACCTCCCTATGCTCTTTAATGCATGATGTTAGCCCATGCGTTGCTCGGATTGGAGACAGATTGCTTCACGGTCTCATAGTAGAGTCGACAATTACGCGGATTCTCAAAAGCGTTATTGGCGCTTTTGGCAGTATGGAAGTTAGATTGGGTTCGTTTCCACACGTACGATATAACGGAACGCCGTGTCCTCGTCTCACGCGAAGGACCTGTGAGATCCATCTCACGACGCGTCTAGATAATCGTACGGGCATGATGCACCTTTCTTGTAGACGCCATAGTATACACATGCCTGGGGATTCTCACATGTCGTTTGATCTTCCTGACTGAACGGCGGGGCTACGAGTATTGCATCCACAGTAGCCTCGTTGCTGTTCAGATCGGGTCGAATGTGCGTATTGAGCTCGCTGTGACATGTAAACGTTCTTCATAGAGAGATTCGTGTAGCGTAGTGCGGCGGAGAATGCATGTATGTATACATGTCTTATTGAAGACGAGTGTGCGAGGGATATCGACATGCTTCGAGTGTGAGTTTCCGCTATTCTTCGCCAGCTTTTCCTCCCAGCGAGGCTGGTTATTACTGCTGAATAGATCTAGGCTTCTTTTCACCACACATGATGTGTCTTCGTGAGTTGGCCTATGACTGTCGTGCAAGCCATATCGAAGGACCTCCAGACCTATAGCTGGAAGTTGAAAGAGATCGCGTCCCTAGTCTCCGTAACATACCCCCCTACCTCACGCAACATCTCTACGCAGATCCGCTTCGCCATTCCAAACCGCCAACCATGCATGTTACCCACAATCAAATATCCCTCCACTCAACAACCTCCTCAACCCCCCACACGAAATCAAAATACTTAACCAACCCACCAACCTGAACCTCCCCCTCCTTCCACGTAACCGCACAAGGCAAAAACGCATCTCCAATCCTAACCCTCCTCTTCCACTCCCCGTCGCCCTCCCCCTCAACAAACTCCCACCGCTCAACCGTAACATCGCTCCCCTTAACAAGCACCCCCTGACACCATCCCCCCAACCTTACCACGACGCCCCTCACGCCCTGCGCCGTCGCATCGAGCCTGAGCACTACACACATCTTCGTCTGGGAAGCTGAAGTCGAATTAATGGGAAGGTCGGTCCAGTGCTCCTCGTAAGCTTGCGTTTCCCCGGTTACGGGGTCGGTGCTAGAGCCGTGCTCGAGGGTTTGCGTGGCGGAGAGGGGATACATTGTTCCCTCGTCCTTTGGGATTTGCGAGACAGGCGTGGAAACGGGGTGTTTGGAGTCGACCCAGTGTGTCCAGGATGCTTGCGTGATAGGCCCAGAGAAGGTGCGGGTGTTGGGGGTAGGGTAGTAGCCGCCGGTTGTGACCTACACCATTAGAATCGTAAAGTTCAGTCAGAGTGCTCTCTCCCAGCAATCCATTGCTCCAACAAATCTGCTATACGCAAACCCCGGCAGCCAAAAGCAACGATGAACGTGGTCACTCACAGTAAAAGGATCCTCAACAACCACACTCCCCGACAAGCCCGCAAAAGCCCACTCCAACCTCTCCCTCGGCCCCCCCTCATTCGGCAATTCGCTGCCGTCCTCCCCCTTCCCCACCGGCTTCAAAACCCTCACATCGACAAACGTCTTCGCGGGACTAGTCAGCACAAGCGTGCTGGTCGGCTCAAACGGCTGCGCGGGATAGTCGAGTGGATTCCTATCGGGGAGACCGGGCGTGTAGGGCACGGGCGTACCTTCTGGAAGAGGGTAGGGGAGATAGTAGATGTAGTCGCGGACGCTGATGCTGGCGTTGGATGGCGAGGGAGAAGGGGGCTGAATTGGGGTTGTGGTGGGGAGAGCCATGTTTGCGTGGTGCGGTGTTGTTTTGGTGTAGTGGGAGGATGTGAAGGTGGCGTCTGGTTCGCTGCGGATGGTTTAGTGGCAATGCACGCATATACTACAGGCCAGACTGAGAGCGAATTGTATCAAGGAGATGGCGCTCACATCGCAGGACTAAACTCGGTTGATATCTTCTGCTTGTCCCAGGCTAATCGAACTTACCTCAGCGATGTATGCTTTAGTCTTTTGATATCAGTCCCCCGCGAGACACACAGCACTGGTATCTGCAAGGTTGGTCGCTTAGGCAGCTTAATTGAGTGGTGGAAGTTTTATAGTGTTTGTGGAAGTGGGAGTGAGTCTGCTGTGCTAGAAAGCGAGCAACCCCGCACGGCCACAGGTGCGCCACTCAAATATGGACTAGATAAGCTTGTGGAGATAACCTGCTCCGCTATGCGAAAACGTGGGGCAAATCTGTAAATTTCGAACAACATGTTTACGTGACACTGTGGGCAATGGCGGTTGCATTGTGGGAGACTAGATATCATTCACATGCTGTCATTTCGACAGAAACCTAACCATTGACGCCGCCCATGCAGGGAATATCCTTCGCCAAACCGTGACCGTCATTTTTGAGAATCCATCAAGACTACATCGAAGCAACCCGAGCAATCCCTTATTTCTTCTTGTTGGCCTCCTCATCAGACTTGGCCTTCTGGCGCTTCTCGCGGACACCGACAAAGCGAGCCTCGGAGCGGGCATCACGGAGCACCCTGTAGGCGTTCTCGGTGGGCTTGTAGTCCTTGATGTTACCCTCCTCGAACGTGGCAACGTTGGTGATGGGCAGGATCTCGCTGGTGGACTTGATGGTGTTCTCGCCCTTCTTGGCGGCCTTGACGTCCTCGACGGAAGCGTCACCGCTCTTCGTCTTGCCGTTGCGGCGAGGGAAGAGGATGAGCTTCTTCCTGTACTCCTGGAGACGCTCCACGTTGGCGGTGAGGCCCTCCTCGGACAGGTTCTTGCGGCGGGGGTCGACCGAGATACCGATGGTGCGTGCGAGCTTGCGGGGGATACCGGCAGCTGCTTGATGTTAGTTCGTGTCAAGGTGAGTCGGGTCAGGGTTCGTACTCTTCAGCTCAATGAGAGAGAAACCACGACCGGGGCGCACACGGCGGTTGTCTGTGATCCAAATCAGCCACTATTTCCACACGCACTCTCGTTGTGACATACACTTGACGGTCGGGCATCGGACGACGGGTCGGAGCTTGTCGACCGGGCGAGGAGCGACCTTGGCGGCCTTCGCAACACGAGCGTTGCGCCTCGACTTCTTCTTGCCGGGCTGATCGCGAGCGTTAACAACTGGACAACAGGCGCCACTACTCTCAGAGGATTGAGAGGGGAATTACCTGGTCGAAGTGCACGCGGACGTAGCGTTGCCTGCAAAAATGTTAGCATCGCGAAAGGTCTGTGGATTGGGTCGGGCATACCAGTCCTTGTGGAAGTGATTCTTCTGAATCTGCTGGTTGTGCTTGATGGCCATGGCTGCAGATTCTTGAGATCAATTAGCTTGCGTCGATGCCGTGCAGTTGCGGTGGGTGTGCGTACCTTAGTTGACCTAAAGATTAGTAGACGGGTTCTCGCTGAGGTTGCGCTCGCGAACTTCGTGGGAGAAATTCGCTTGCGGATCGTTAGCGTGCGCCAAGCTTCACATGTCGGCTAAAGGTTCGCCCGCTCCGGCAGCAACGCCTGCTACGACAGTACGACCACAACACATTTTTCCAAAGCCATGTTAATACCTGTTGGCTCTTATCCATGGCCTGAGGCACTACTCATCACGACGTCGTTAAATGGTGACGGAAAAGCTATCATTTGTTCAAAAAGTGGCATTTACTATCTACTCGTCCATCATCCCTTCCATTGGTATCCGCGGACTCTCCATAAGATCAGAGCAGAGTAAAATATTACAATGCGGAAGACATCAGTCAACCACGGGGTGTCGAAGCGCATCAAATACAATCCCAAAACTAACGGACTCCAGCCCGGCCTCCACATGTTCAAATCGTCACTCGTTAAATACCTGGTGAAAGGTTCGCACTCAATCTCGCAGTAGACCGCCGATACCCAGACCAACACTCTGATCGGTCCGTCCACGCTTGGTCGGACTGCCGTGGTGGTCTGTTGATGGCAGTCGCCTCTTCTCAAATTCTCCAGACCGCGTAAGACCGTGCCCCTTCTTCACCTGCCCAAAGATCTTGCTTTGAACTAAATTCGCCGACTGCGATGATGGAGCAGACATTTGCTTGGACGGAGGTGCTCTTCGAAGCATACTGGTAGCCATCTGACTTGCCTGCGACTCCTGGACTTCGTCACCTTCTCTGTCGGTGAAGGCCTCTTCCTCGTCGACGCTTGAAGCTGTGATGGTAGAGTTGCTACTTTCGCGACGGATATGTGTCGCTTTGTGCAGGTAGTGTGCCGGAGGAGCAGATTGGGGAATGTTGACCGCAGCGAATGTGGGTGGTGTCCGTGGCGCGTTAGACTGGAGATGAGCAGCCCGCCGGTTAGGGGTCTGCGGTAGGGAGGACATTGAGTGCGTACCCCGGGTGTGACCAAATCGCGACCTCGGCGCATGCGATCTCGTCGGTGTTGACGGTGCCGTGGCAGTCTCCTGGCTGAGCATCTTGTCGGCTAAAAGAAGGGCCTCGAAATTGTTCTGACCTCTGTTGTCGTTGCTCATGGGAGGGGCCACTCGGCTAATTTTATGTCGCGGAGTGGCATTCGCATGAGGAGTGCCAAAGGTAGAGCGAGGGGACTCGTTCATCTGCTCAAGATACGGCAAATACGGTGCGATGTGGTCGCGGTTCTTTCGGATTCTCGTCTTGAGTCGGTCATTCTCCTCCAGAGCACTAGCTAGCTCGCCCTCTCTATGTTCAGTGAGACGTTTTTGCTGGTCGAACAAGTCGCGTAGCTCTTCATTCTCACTTTGCAACATCTGAATCTGACGGTTCATCTCGGACATCAAAATCGCATTGGCCGCATTGGTCGGCGATTCCTGGTAGATGTGCTCGGGCGGCGCCATGTTGCTACGTCGCTTCTCTTCCGCCTGCTGCAAGACATCGAGTTCCCGCTGAGCCATGGCAAGCTCGACGGCCATGCGGCTAGCTGATTCCTGGCTTTCCATTACCGCCATGTTGTACTGGAGCTTGTAGTGGGCTGCGGACAGTCGGACATCCCGCAGCGCTCCAGTGAGCTCGCCGACCATGGAGCGAAGCTCATCGGCAGAGGCATTGTTGACTTGATCCTGCGGAAACAGGAACGCGGCCGATTCCGTCAGGGCTGAAGGTTGGCTTGGGAGCTTGGAAGTAGGAGGAGGGGATGTGAGCTGAGGCGTGGGCGGAGTGGGCGTCCGGGCTACCATGCGTGTGTTTGGTATCTGAGAAGAGGGAGGGGGCGTCAAGGAGGAAGCAGTTGGTGGTGCCGGCGACGTAAATCTGGCTCGTTCGGGAGAGACAGCCTTTGACATGTTGACAGGTCCGGACTGCGCCGCAGAAGCCATTTTGGGTGTTGCGGGCCTCGACAGCTCTGTGGAAGGGAGGAGCGAGTCCTGAGACAGCTGGGACAGCTGGGATAAGGATGCCTGGGAATCCATTTTGCCTAGGCAGATGCGACAGGCCGAGACACGTCAGTGATGCGGGCGAGACGCGCGGGCCGGCTGTTGGCGCTGTTCAGACGCGGCGACGGATGCGCGAGCTGGCGTCCTGCAGCGGAGGTTGCGCGTGGTGCGGCAGGTCGAATCCAAGGCCGACGAAGGCAGACGCGGACGGTTGGCGACGTGGGGTTGTCGCGTCAAGTGCGCGCTACGTGCAGGGTGAGCGCGCTGGCTTTGCGACCAATGTGGAATCAGACACGACGATGCGCGAAAAGGTGTTGCGAGGTGGCCGGCGTGTGTCTATGGCGGGGGTGGAATCGCACGGTTCCGGGGCGAGAGCGCAAAGCGGAGGTGGAGAGCAAGAGGTTGGTGGGACTAACGCACCGAGCTGGCGTGCGGGCAATCACGACCTGGCCCTGGATCTGCCGGGCTAGGCCGCTTCCGGCCTCGACGATGAAACAATGCGTTGACCGAACAACGCGCACCGGCTTTGCTGGGCAAAGGGAGCGATGAGCGCTGCATGATCTGGGCCTCCCTCCGCGACGCTCAGACCAAGCGTTGAGCTGCCGCCAGAAATTCCCTTTGTACGATATCCTCCGCGAGCAGCGCGCAGGTGCTTCTTGCTTCCTCCCTCTCCGGCTGGACATGGGACACTCGAGCCTCGCGTGAGACGCGCGCATCCCGCATCCCGCATCCCGACATTAATCCTGTCCGTTAACTACCCGCGCGCACCGCCATGGAGCAGCAACCCTCGGGCCTCCCCGTGCGATCTGGGATCCCACGTCCAACGTCACGACTGCCGGTGCTCAGATCCTCTGGCAGCCAGTCTCAACTCCGCTCCCCCGCGTCGACCGAACAGCTGCGCAAGAAGCCCTCGGTGTCGTCCACGTCGAGGGCCAGCCAGCCCCCGCCCTCACTGCAAAAGAAGACGTCCCGGGCGTCTCTCCTCCGCTCGAACGCCCCCTCTACGGCCCCCTCAACCACAACGAGCGCAAACAGAGCATCCCTGGCCTCGACAGCCAAACGCACACTGCCAGGGAGTGGGCAGGCGCGAACATCGAGCTCAGACTACTCCTTCAAGAAGCCAGTTGGGCGGCCTCCGTCTCGCCAGACACGGACGATACCCCCTCCGACCAGAGCAGCCACAACAGCTCCTGGCGACGATGTGCTGGGCAATCTAGATGCCTTCCGTTCCGCATCACGAGCTTCTTCACGTGCTGGCTCCAGAGCCGGGTTCCGCGAGAATGAGCCAGAATACACACCGCTCGAGGACGAAGCAGAGCCCGTGCAGCCTGCTCCAAGGAAGTCGCGCCCTTCGCTTTCGGAAAGGACGGTTGAGAGCCTGTCACAGCTGCCCTCTTCCCCAGCTGCGAGCAAGACCAGGCGAAGATCCAGCTTCTTCAATGCGGACAACTCTATGCCACCACCTCTGAGGCCCGCCTCGGCACTGTCCAACGGTAGGCCGATGACCAGCGACGGCACGCCGCAGGCATTACCAAGTACCCCGCGAAGACTGGCTTCGCTGGCTTCGAGGGGGTCCATGACGGCCCCAGGACAGAGGAGTGTCAGTGCAGCTACAGCCACGAATACGATTGTCACGCCCAGCAAGACGCCTTCGCTTGCCCGACCCGCCTCCACAATCAAGAAACAGCCACTTTCGCTAGTGCAAAATATCCAGGCGACATCCAAACCGCGGCCGTTGTCGAACAGCAAGACCATGGTCGCGCGGACACCCAAAGCGCGCCCTTCTCTCGCCGGCACATTTGGTCAAGCGGCGCCGCCTTCCGGGACGGCTGTTGCTACGACACCAGTGACAAGTAGGAAGGTCTCTACTTCATCCACTGCGCTTCGGGACCAGATTGCAAAAGCAAAAGCTGCACGCCGTTCAGACGTTGCACCCAAGCCAGATGAGACGCCACCAAAAACCAGTTCATCTCAGATCCTACGAGAGCAGATCGCAAAGGCCAGAGAAGCCGCCAAACGCGCCAACGTCCCTCGTGATCCCCGCACGAACACCCCGCCAAGGGAGGCCATTGTCCCAGATCCAGCTGAGGTTGCAGGGTTCGATTTTGGTCTCGAAGATCCGTTCAACCAGGGTGCTAAAGGGAGCAAGTCTCTGATGCGCAAACGTTTGGATGGAGCTCGTGTAGACGGCCGTCTCAATATTGCGGCCATGGGCTTGAGCGAGTTGCCTGACGAATTACTGAACATGTACAAGTACGACCCGGAGGATAAGACTGTGGCGTGGGGCGAAGTCGTCGACCTTACAAGTATTATCGCTGCCGACAACGAGCTTCAGGCTCTACCAGAAACAATGTTTCCTGACGTTGACTACGAGCTCGCTGCAGAATCCGATGAGGACGGTCCGCAGTTTGGCGGTGTCCAGAACCTTGATCTGCATGGAAACATACTCCGAGAGCTGCCGGTCGGATTGAGGCGGTTGACGCAGCTCTCCAAACTCAATCTCGTAAGTGTAGACTACGGTCCGTTCGACGGTCTATTACTGACGAATGCATAGTCGCGAAACAAGTTGCCCCCAGCAGCACTAGACGTCGTGACCCAGATCACGACACTCCGCGAGCTGAAGCTTGCGGAGAATGGACTGGAGGGCGCTTTCCCTTCGAGCCTACAGCGCCTCGATAAGTTGGAGATCCTAGAACTGCAAGGCAACAAGCTCACCAGTCTGCCTGTCGAGATCCGCGCACTCATTCATCTGCGCACACTCAACGTATCTGAGAACAAGCTATCAGCACTGCCAACCGAGCTGTTCACGTCGATCTCCATCGTTGAGCTCGTTGCCAACAAGAATGCTTTCAGTGGCTCGTTTTTCAACGTGGATACCGTTCCTCACTTGCAAAAGCTTCACCTTTCGAACAATTCGCTAACAGACCTTTGTCGCTCGGGTACCATTCTGCTACCTGCACTGAAGTATTTGGATGTATCTCTTAACCGCCTATCGACTCTACCTGATATCACCTCGTGGACGAGCTTAGCAACACTCCTTCTCGGGGAGAACAATTTGTCGTTGCTGCCGGAAGGTTTCCTCTCGCTTCAACAACTTCGGACTGCCGACTTCACTGGCAACAACTTGAGCAAGTTGGATGAGAGGATCGCACTAATGGAGTCACTGGAGAATCTGACGCTTGCAGCAAATCCACTCCGCGATCGTAAATTTCTAACCATGGGCACCGGAGAGATCAAGCGCGATCTTAGGTCACGCATAGAACCCGAGGACATCGAAGATGGACCGGAGACTTTGGAAAACTTGGAAGACGACGCCATGGCCGCAGTAAATAAGTGGAAGTTGAAGCCGTCTGGGACGCTCGACTTGTCGTTCCACAACCTTACCGAAGTTGACGAGGAAGCCGTCGTTTCTTTCATCGAAAAGAACGATGTCAGGCAGCTATATCTACAGCAAAACTACCTTACGCATATTCCAACGGTCGCGAGCCAGATATCGTTCTTAAGCGTTCTCGACCTATCGAAGAATAACATCGCCAATCCGCTGGCCGACAGTCTCACATTACCAAAACTACGCGAGCTCCGCCTCAACGGCAACAAGATCCAGTCACTCGACGACATCACATCCTTTCTTTTAGCACCCAGCCTACAGCAACTCGACGTCTCGCACAACCGACTCACTGGATCTCTGCCGAACTTACGAGAGTTCTTTCCTGATCTCATCCTCTTCATAGCCTCCGACAATGGCATCACCGAAGTCTCTGCGGAGTCACTGCGCGGCCTGAAGACCGTTGATCTCAGCAACAACGACATCGCACGTCTTGATGCACACATAGGCCTGCACATCGGCACGCTTACGAGCCTGAATGTCGAAGGCAACAAGTTCAGAGTACCCAACTATGCTGTCTTGAAGAAGGGCACCGGCGCTGTATTGAACTGGCTTAAAGACAAGATTCCTTCTCCTACGGAAGAGTTCTTCGACCCCGGAAGCCCGGGTTATTAGGTGGTCTTGTTTCGATTCTTTGCACATTTTTCGGTATGGTTCGGGTGTAAACTTTGAGCGGCGTTGTGCGTCAAGTGGGGATGGGCGCCTTTGGTTAGCGATGTTGGGCGTAGTGCTTCTTGGATACAGGTCGCGCTGGCGTCGCTTTGCTATTTCTGCTTTTGCGCTCAGGCGTGTTGGGTACTTCTTTGTAATATATAATTTTATTCGCTGTATTATTATGATGTTGCTATGATTTCACTGCTGCAGACATTTGTGTATTGATTTGCGCCTTTGTTTGCACCGGAACTTCGGGTGATGATGGCACGGGTGGAAGAGAAGGCTGCAAGGAATGCCGTATGGTCGAAGCTTGTGGGCGATGGTGTGGTATAGTCGTAGCACTTCCATCACCACTAGAAGAGAAATAACTACCATAGTTACTCCTACCACCACCTCGCTCTAGACTACTAGACTAATGCCTAGTTTTAGTAGTTTTGAATAATTGATCTTACCAGTAGAAGCCCAAGAGTAGGAGGCGCCATATCTAAACATTCATTCACTATCACACCTATTCACATCCACATTCACATCCCAAGCTTTGACACGCGCGAGGTACAATCGACCTAGCAACACCCGCCCGCGCACCCATGGACAGCAAAACAGATATATGCAATTACAAGAAAAAACCACTTCCGCAAAACGCCCAGTCTCTGCACCGCACCCACTCCACCTCAACCAAGTCCAGTCCAATTCGACCGCATCTACCAAGCCTCCAACCATGGACATGTCCCATTGCCATCCTCCACCGCCATATCTCTATTTCCAATCCGCCGTCATCGACCCTAGGTTCCTCCCAATCGGCTCAGCCTCACCACCTCCTCATCCGGCACCCTCGCCCCCAAAGCAGAAAAGGTACCTACCCTGCATACCCAGCAAAACTTCGTGATCGAATTTAACATAAACACACAGCTAACTACACATCACAGCACCCCCACCCTGCAAATAACCGTTGGCACCACCCCCCAAGCTCAGCGCACATACACACTTCCCACCCACCACTTGTCCACACACTCCGTTTACATCCGAAACCTCTGTTCCTCCTCCACCTTCTCCTCTATTACCAGCCTCACACTCCCCACAACCACCCAAACCACATTCCAAGACTACATCGACTACACACGAAGCTGCATCTACTCGCCGCACAAGCGCGCGGCCGACTACCATCCTCTCCGCTCGCACGTGTCGGCTTGGGTCCTCGGAGAAAAGCTGGAGGATGAGGAGTTCAAAACAGCTGCATTGCGGTGTTTGTATGACACTATAGGTGCGAACGGATGTGGTAGTTCAGGAGGAGGGGGAGTAGCGCAGAGTCCCATTCAACCCGCGGACGTGGAATTCGTGTGTGCGAAGACGGAGGAGGGAAGTGTCCTGCGCGCGATGCTGTTCGATGCTGTAGCGAGTCACTGGCGACAGGCGGAAGTCCTCAGTATCAACTACAATGTGTCCGTCTCCTCGCTCTTCCTCATGCCCTCTTCTTTCTCCTTCTCAGACCGAGGTCAAGGCCAACACCAAGGTGCCACGGTAACCTGGCTCAGCATATACAATACCTACGCCGACTTCCACGCTCGCCTGGCAAACAGCTTGAAAGTCGGAGACGGCTATCGCAGCGCTTTGTTGAAGGGGGTGGATGAGTATGTTGCTGGGAGGTTGGGGTTGAGTGAGGAGGCGGGGGAGGGTGTGGAGCTGGCTGGGGAGGTGGAGGGGGAACGGAGGAAGAAGAGGAGGGGTGGCTTGCTTACGAGGGAGGGCGGGTATGGATGGCGGAGGAGTGGGACTCAGGAGGGTATGAGGGGGCGGGAAGACGGAGAAGTGGCTGTTGAGGATGAGGGGGAAGAAGAGGGGTATGTTACGGCGGAGGATGTATGAGGTGGTGGTCTGATTTGGGATTGGGCAACAGCCTTGAACAGCTGCTTGGAAAGTGTCGTTATGAGGATTGTCACGATGGGACATGCATGGAAGTAAATGCAGAAACCGAACATGAGCCGTGGAAGCTGGGGTTGACAGGGTCGAACCGCCAAATAGCGACGTAGATTTTGTACTTGTCACTGACTTACCCTTACCTCTTCATGCCGTACTACCTCATCACCCTTCTCATTACGATGCGACCTATCCACTTCAACCGGCCACTTCTCCAAACTCTCATACCACTGCAACGCACTCCCGACCAGGAAAGCCCAGCTGCCCCAAAACGTGCTTAGACAAGCCTGATACTGCGCCCAGCTATCTTCGTCGTACCCAAAAGCAGGGCACAACGTGAACCCAATGCCCCCGACCAGATTCCAAGCACCGATCCACCACCCCAGCGTTCCCAAAGCGGGCTTATACCACCGCGCTTGCGTTTCCAACATGAAGAGGAGGCCGGAGAGGATGAAGCCGGTGCCGCCGATGACTTGGGGTGTCCAGTAAAAAATGATGGTGAGAGGGCGGGAGAGATTGTTATAGATTCCTGGGAGGGCGGTAAAGCCGGAGATCCAGAAAACGGTCGCGGCGAGGAATTGGGTAAGAGAGGCTAGGAAGCCTAGTTCGTGGATGTAGTGGGCGCGGAGGTCGCGGGGAGAGGGGAACCATGTCCAGGTCCGATTCGGCTGATGCGGCGCTGAGTTGATAGCATTTCCTTTCCCAACTAGATTGGATTTGTTTAGGTGGTGGTGTGCACATTGGGATCGAGACGGGCGCAAGCGATAGCTGTCATTGGAGTCTTTCTCGCCCTTGCTGCCATTATGCGACATTGCACGCTCAAGCGCCCAGCCAAAGCAGCCGGTCCTGTCCTCATTGACGGCTTCAGCCAGGAGCAGAATAGATCCCACCTCGAATATCGTGGCGCCAATAAAAGCTGTGATCCCCCCTCCGTAGAGCTCCTCATCCTTGAACTCCGTATCCGGCTGTACGAGCGGGAGCCACACAAAAAAGGCATTGATGACCCATATCACGCTCCCCAGTGTAAATATTGTTGCGACGTCATACGATATGTCCCAGACCGGATACACGGTAGCCATGCGCCAGATACCCCTCGTCGTTCTGAGCCACGATGCGGTGGGGTGGGGAGCTATACGCTGCGACTCTGCAGGTACTCGGGTCGGGTCAATCTTTAGGGCATGTCTGCCTTTGCGGTTGTTCCGAGAGGTCCATTTGTAGGCTATCCCAGTGCTCGGCGGTTTGGGTTGGTCATGATGCGAAGGGCGATCGGAAGCGGGAGGAGCAGAAGAGGACGCGTCTTCTGGCTTGGTATGAGGCGCGGTGGGTGTGAGTAGCGCATGTGTAGGGTTGAAGTAGGGCAATGCCGCTGTGACGTGGTGGCATTTCGGATCGCTCGTAGATGGTCGGAATCGGTGGGTCGCGTTGGGGCTGCTCATTGTAAGTGCTACGAGTATCAGTGGCTCAATTCATTAGGGAGATGTTTGTTTTAAGTGTTTATATGGTGGTGGCGTAGAATGACACATGGTTGCTAAGAATGTGAGGTTGCGGTAGTTGTCTGCGAGCAGTCGAGGTGTTCCTGGGGTACTTGGTTAGTCAGCATACCCTAATCATGGTCCAACGACGACTTGATGATAGATGTTTATTCCGCTATAGTCGAACATCTCAATTGATCGACTATACCTTATGGCCATCTGCAAACTTATATTTCATCAACATACATCAGTCCTATTTCACAACCTTCTCACCAAAGGTTATGTACCCAGCCTATACCAGAAGCCATGTCGTAAACCCAGCGAGAAGACCGTGAGCAGAAAGTAGAGTTGGAATAGAAAAAGAGATAGTTAGAGGAAATAAAAAGACAGCACAAAAAGAGAGAGAGAGACAAGTGAAAATGTTAGAGAGAAAGGACGAGCTCACTATGTTGAAAAGAGGTAGCGGGTAGCCGCGATGCGAGCGTGAGAACCTGTATGTTGGTCGTTGTAGACGTGCAAATACTGCATTATCCATCGCGTTGGTCTAAAATCTATTTACTCACCCACCAAGTCTCGCATGGCTCAAAACATAAGTTTGTACCATTCCGTCCGGTCTCATGGTGCACATTGAGAAGTGCGAATCGATACCAAATGGATAGACTCCCCAAGTTATCAGTCACAGCTGGCATTCTGGACCTGTCGAAAGAGCTAAGGACGTCACATATGCGCTCAGCTGCCTCGTACGGGAATGCAATGGGATGAGCTTGAACATCATCGTATGAATGACTGGCTGTACGCTCCAAGAAGAATACCTCCGGGACCCCGCAAACCGAGCTCATGTGGCGAGCGACTTGGCTGTCATGCAAACATCTCGCCAGATACACTTCAAACTCGCCGAGTATATATACTCCGACCCCCTCAAGCTCTCGCAAAACCGAACCAATCGCCTTCCCACCGACCTACCTCCATCTAGGTCTCAAGATCTTCATTATAATTACAGTTTCCGTCTCCCGGCCTTGACATATCTAGGTCCCCATCGTGGAACTTTGACGAAGTCTTGCGAAGCTCTTCCCAGCCTTACAATCTGTCCGTCTCGGCTTGATTGCGCAACAGCGGACCTACGAGTATGAACATGTTGAGGGTTGGAAGCTGCTCTAGACGAAGGAGACGGTGGGGATTATCTACAACTATTCGGGTTGGGGGGTAGCAATGGGTAGACGGGAGGGAGGTAGGCTACGCGTGTTAGAGCGGTTGTGACGGCGTTGCACACCCATAGGACTTTCAATCTTGCTACCTTCGAAAGCTTCGCATCAGTGTGAATTGGTGCAGTTGAAGTTTTGTGGGGATGACTTTGATACGCTGTTTGTACACGCTGTGCGTAGTCTCCGTCGCAAGCCGCCGCTGGGCAAGTGAAGGGTTAGCAGGGACCTTGGTTTTTGAGGCGGAGATGACGGCGTGCGGTATAGAGGGAATATATGGATGGTTGGCATGAAAGAAAGCGGGTGATGGCGTTTAAGAGAAGATATTTCCACGATGACATAGGTTGTTGACGCTCAAGTCAATCACGAAGCAGTGGAACTATTGCATGGTGGTCAAAAGGGTACACAGGACGTGGTAACAATACAGTACAGATTTCGGTCTGCGGTGTTCATGTTCTCATCGCATACTTCCACCGTGGAGATCCCGCAGCATCCTTCAGCAAGGCCAAGTACTTGCGAAGCCACAAGAGATCCGAAGTCGTGAACGTTCCCTACGGAGAAGAAGCGTAGACCCGTTCCCCTTCCGAAGCGACCATGAATCGCTCACCTACTCGGAAGCCTCACTACTGCAGGTAGAACACCGTGTAGAGCACACATGCGCACCCGAACGCCGTTCATGTGCATTACTTCCGCAACGCTACTTCTCGCACGCGTGAAGCCCATGCATGTATCCGCGATGTTCGGATGCGAGAAGCAACCGATCCACAGTGCAAGGCTGCAAAGCCGTTTGTTCGGAGCTCCGATCGAGAACCGGGGATGAGCGGTTTCCTAGTGCGTCTTCGGGACTTTGAGCACGATGGACAGATCGCGACTGTCCGCGAGCTAGTTCCACGACTCAGTGAACAATGGAGACCTCAGCGCTTCACCATGACCCAAATCAGCACTATCAGCAGTCCCTCACTTTCTCCATGAAAATAGCAGCGGATGCTCCCAACTCCGACGCACCTGCATGCAATGCCACCTGCATCCAACAAGCACACCTCTTTCCCCATCCACTGATCCACGTCCACAACTCCAATTAGACGAACAACGATAAACATCTGGATGAACTCCCAAGCATTATACCAACGGCCATCCTCACCCGCCCATTTTCTATTTGCGGTCAATGACCAAGCTACCTTCGTTTCATCCAAAGCGACCCGCCCACCCACAAGCCGCACAGGCAACGCCGCACGAGCGCAGCGGCTACGCACACGCACGGATCATCAGAAACGTCGCTCCAGTCTATCCACGACGCACCGCTGTCAGACACCAAACGATCCTTCGGGATGTTTGATGGAGTGGGGTGGAGCGAATCCGCAATCCACCTCGATGGTAAAGCCGATCTGCGTAGCGCCCTTCTCAGCAGCGGACTGCATGCTGCATATCCCGTAGCGAAACGCTGGAGCGCCTGGCGTCCCCAGGCGCGATTATTCCTGGCTTCCTGACGTGTACGTTTGTGGAGTGAGACCCGAGCCAACATCGTGGGCTGGATTCGGCCAGGAAAGTGATGTGGAGGGCGTTAGGCGTTGGGCGTGTTGGTGGAGGCGCGTATGCATATGGCTCCGCTCGCTTCGCCGACCGGTACGCCCTGTAATGCGACGGGAACGGCACAAGCACACACATTCGCGCTCAACTTCTGCTCCTTCGGTACCGATTGTGCATGTGTTGTTCTTGCTTCCGTCAGCGGGACTCCACACAAGTGACAACTGCGCCGCAGCACTGCGTTTCACGACTCATGGATGTGGGTGACCCGGTGGCTAACGCAACCATTCCCGTACGAAGGTCCCAATCGAGCGGTTAGGTACACAGGCAGCAGGTCTCATCACAAACTGTGCCCCCCATCGTAGCGTCGTGCGTCTGCCTAACGGTATATGGTGGTAGTTTGGGAAGGGGGATGGATGTCGTGCAGCGAAGCGACCGGTGTGCAGACCACGCCGGCGTACTCTGTAGGCCGAAAATATCCACGTCGATAATAGCCATGAACTTGAGACCGGCGCGAATCCATCCATATGACGAAGCGCTTGCGAGTTCGCATCTTTGCGCGAAGCACGAAGGATGGTATGGCTTGCTTTGGGATATGGTGGGGTGGAGCGTAATGCTGACACGGAGTTTCGCTGTCCGAACCACAAATTGTAGCTAATGTACCGCCAGCCTCGCGGGTAGGTAGAGGACGCATGTACTGTACCGTACTCTTTAGGGAACGTACGTGCGGGTTGGAAAAGGGAGGCCTTGCAGCATTTCAGATGATGGCTTCGCGGAGGATGACAGCCGCATGGGGGAGGTGCTGTAGTCTTGAACCAAGCTACTGGGCTGTAATTGCGAATATCGCAGCTCTGTCTTGCCTTGATCTCCATGGCGAAGACTTTGCCAGTTGTGGTAATTTTGCACGGGTACCGAAGTAGAAACGCTCGGATATACATGCAGAATACACTACACACTTGCTTTCCATGACGTAGGGAACGGAATGTGAGGACGATTTGCAGTGACCTTGCGTTCTGCAATCTCGCAGGTCGTCTATGCCGAACAGCGAGATGTACACAGTATCGGAGCAAAAATTTCCATGGTGGTTGTGGTTACTGCATCGGGAGCGGAGTGTAAGCATATCTCTCGCTATGGTAGCCCATTGGCTGATCTTGCGAGTGAGTGCATATCGCTTTCAAGAGCGAAACCGCATCCCCAAAGTACGCAGATCGATATACGAGAACAGTCCCGCCGCAATATGCTCACTCACGGTGCAGGCATTGTGCTGCAGTAGAAGAAGCAAATGCACATGATGATGTATGTAAACCTAGACAACATCTCAGCTCTCATCATGCATCTCAGCTGAGGGTCTCAGTCGACAACTTTAGCCATAGTGTACCATGCAGGCGGAAAGTTTGATCGTTGCGGGAAAGATGATGATACGATGGTCGGTAGCGAACGGCGCGCTTAGTTGGAGCGTCCGTTTATGGGCCGTGGGGTTCTGGTACGGTTCATGGCGGCCCGGCGAGGGTCCGTTGGTCGACGACCACGGTTTTCATTGGGCCTATTCATAGTACCGTTGATGGTTCTCTGCCGCTTATGCGCGAGCGGTTTCATCGAGAGATGGAAAAGTTCCACACCAACGACCGTATTACGGCGGCTCAGACTGGATGGTGAGTCCGCGAAAAAGGAAAGTGTTGGTGGATGGGGAGATGATGCAAGATGAACCATGGCCTGTCGCGCGAGAGCGAGCGGTTGGCCAGACACCGGAAAGAGCTTTCAACCAATCGTAATCGCCGCTCGTTAAAACGATATCCAGCATGATGCTTAGATGTGAGATACCTAGGCATATGGGCGGCGCGTGGTGGCGGGCGGGTAGCGGCAGACCTGGGCTGCTTCACCATGGGACAGCGCTTTGGTGTACCAGTCTCATAGCTTCCATGTGTGTAACTGCGGCCGAGAATATAATTGAGATCCCTCCAAGTAGCAGTGGCGATGAGACCGGCGTTGGGTCGGCCGACGCATCGTCTGAAGATAGCAGTCCAACACGGAGGACCTCCAGTTCTAACGCCATGGCGGTGATATTTTCGGTTGGATCTTTCAAGTTGGTCGGATCGCCAACGAGTGGTTTGGTTCCATCCATCTCGGAGATCTGACCTCGCAGTAATTAGATGAAAGGCAGGGTTTCTGCATTTTGATGACCGTCTCCGCAAACGCGCAGCTCGTGCAAACGTAAGCACTCTGTCTGATACGCACATGTCTGCACACCCTCCCACCAAGATCTTCGCGGTAGTAGACCGTGACGAAGATGATGTTGATTGGAGGCCTCGCAGCACTTTCTTCGATCCAGCTGTTTGATCACCGCGGAGCGACACGCTAAGGCTGCGGTGGTGGTATATTTGAACACATAATCATGGGAGACCTGGGACATAGTGCGTCCAAAGCATGAATTATCTAGAATAGAATGTTTCCGGAAGTTGAACCTTCCATAGCAACGAAACATTCGTGTCTTGGGATACCCAGGTAGGTAGGCGGTGTGACAGCCGTCTGCGCTGCTCTCGACTCGGGGCCAATCAAACGTGGCTGGGGCTGGTTACTTGTGAGACCTTGTGGCCGGCAGTTTAGCCACCCAATGCTGGTGTGGGTGCGAGTGCAAGGGTCAGCCACGGAAGGGTGGCAGGTGTATGGTGAGGTGACGAGCATCGAGATTCGCTCAACAACACGACACAACGCAACACCAGAGAGGCTGAGTGGTGTCATGGCTCCACCACTACACGGCAAGACATTTGATGTGCATGTCTAGAATCCCTTGATCGGAGGAATGTGGGCTTGTCCTGCGGAAGATCAACACGAGCAGCAAGCCGGCTGGTCGCTTCAGACTGCGCAGCCACGTCGCAACCTCAGTCACCAAGGCCGATAGAGGCGACTGGTGATGTTTATTGGCGATAGACCCTGGCGCCGCGTGCGATATAGCGTGCTTTAGGGTTTGTAGACATGCAGAAGGTTGAGAAGGTGGTCGAATGTCATGGCGGGGCATAGAGGGGCTGGATTTGTATCGATAACATCTATCGATCAAGCGCGCTGGGCATCGTGTTGGCTAACCTCAAGACGTTTAGAGCCGCGTTAGCCGGAGGCCTCAAGCGGCGGTGAGTGACATGACTTTGGCCGAGCGTCCAAGCGACGGAGTATGGCCGAGAGTGCGCCTTCGACGGACTTGTGTGTTTCTGAATCTCATTTACGGTGAGTTTCTCTAGTCATTGACGATGACAGCCACCAGCGCGATGGAGGAGCTTCTGGTTGGTAGACAGGACTACCGAACGCAGGACGGGACCGGGCGGAATAATGTGCGCGATCAACCGCAGATCCATTGCAGTGTCATCTACTGGGCGCAGTCTCATTGGCTCCCATGTGCGATAGTCCTCCACGCTTGTTGCAGAGGCCGAAGTTTGCAAAGCCGTCCCCATCGCAACCATCGAAAACTCAGGGGCATCAAAGGAATGAGTTTCAGACCCTCGGAAACCCAGAAAGGAATGTCGGTTCTGCGACGTATTGCCAGTACGAAGCCATTCATTCCGTTGCCATGCCCTTGGGAGCCGGGGGCGCAGCAAAACTATGTGTGGTATGGCTGGTACGTCGAGCGTGACAGCAAGTGCCGTGAGAGCAATCTCGCTCGGACACGATCGCCAGTCGCTTTGATTTGGCCCACAGATTTCCCGCGCTCTCGCATGGTTCCGAGTGCCTAAGGTCAGCACGGATGACGCCGGAAAGGCGCGAAAAAAGAAATGCAGCTTTTTCTGTGACCCACCCTGGTCCGTTCCGGCCCAGACCTGCCACAAGAGACAAGCGCTACTCGTCCATCATCCAACGGCTGTGGAATACGAATCGAGATGAGGGCTTCTGCCGGTAAAATCCAGACGATGCAGGCGCCCTTGCTCGATCTTGCGTGGTTCACGGAGAGTGGGAACCCCCTATCAAGATTCAATAGCGGTTCGCCGTTCAAGAGTCACAGTTCGCGCTCGACGAGGTTGGATTGCGCAAGCGGCCACGTCTGCGATGGAGGGCTGTGGACCACTAGCCGGCTGATGGGCAGTGACTGAGCCCGTCTTGTGACCAGGCCGGCGTGGGCTGGGTGAAACATGACTGCTGGCAAAGGCACGAGTCGACCCGCGATTGGCAGGAATGCAGATATAATCTCCGGCGAACCCAATGGAAAATTCTGGCATCGGGTAGCGTGGCGTGTCACTGGCGGCCGTCCCAGCAATAAAGAAAGATTTGCTGGGCAGCCGACTTGGAAAGGACTCGCGCCGCCGTTAGTCAGCGCGCAATGCTCCTCGCACTCGAGGCAGCCATGATTCTCAGTCGATGCCGGGCGCAGCCAATCAGCACGCGCCTCGCCACAGGGCGATGACTGGTACGACGGTGGCATGCACTCGGCGAGAGGCTCGTAGAGACGTGGACGTTGATCCATGTGTCAGGCTAACGGCTGGTTGGCGCTCGCAGTGTTCGAGACAGCTCGCCCAGCGACTGCGAGGCGGACAAAGAAGCAGAGTCTTGTCTCCACCAAGGCGAAACCGGGGGAAACGTGACTGCGGCTCGTCCACGTCCATCCATGCCGGGCTTCAGGCAGGCGGAACTGAAGCCCTGACGGCGGCATGAAGGAGGTCTGAGAGCAGTGCCGCAGGCGTTGCAAGATCGTCGCCGGTGGAGGGCTGGTGCGTCATGGCCGGGGCCAGCAGGTCCATCGAACTCCGGCCGTGCACCCGCAGTTTTTACGAGACGTCGTAAGCTTTCGCGGGCTTTGCTTCGAGACGCTAGCCGGCAGCGGCTTAGACGACGTCTTTCAGCCTTCTGTTTGGGGCGGCGCGGCCTGGGTTCGACCAGGCCTGCCTTGTGCGTTCGGCCGGTGACAGATGGCTCGGCGTGCAGGCCCTCGTGAGAGGGCGCGGCGCGATGTGGAGTGGGCTGGGACCGCTAAGCCAGTGAGGCTTGGGCTTGCGTGCGTCGACTCGTCTCGCCTCTCGCAAGCGGATGACTGGTGAGCGGCGGGTGGTGAGTGGGGAGTGGTGAGTGGTGAGTGCGAGGGAGGTGACTGGCGCTCGCGAACCATGTGTCCTCTCGCCAGCCGACGAGCTGAGGAGGCAGGCAGGCGGCGGCGAACCGTGAGTGGCCCTCGGCGCCACAGCGACAGCGCTCGCTCGCACCGTAGGCGCATGGCCCATGATGGCTACTGCAGGCAGATGGATTTGGGCCTCGAAAAAGCTTGCCGCACCGCGAGCAGCGAGCCCTGTCCGTACGGGCTTCCTGGGGTGTGTCACCGTGTCTTGTCTTGGGCCTGTCCAGGATGCATGCGACCGCCGCAGCGGCCTCCTGCTGACGGCCCACGGCGCAGTGATTCGCCCACGGAAAAAGCCCACAGCCGCTCGGGCGACGGCGGAGCCTGCAAGGCCGGGGGCGGACGCAGCGACGCAGCGCGGATTGGCATGAATCAGGCGCTGGCTCGGTAGCTGCACGACGGCTTTGTTGGACTGGCGCTAGCTCGACGGGGTAAAGGGCCACTCCTTGCTTTCGCCTGCGCGAGCATGGGACGACGCCAGGGTGGTTGCATAAGTGGAGCCAGGGCGATTGGGGTGGCGTTACAGGCCCTCCTTCATCGCTGATGGCCTGTCTGCTCCCGTCCTCTCGTCATAGCGCCGCTGCTAGGCTCATCCTAATGGGCTTCCCTATATTTGTAGAAACCGGGGCTTCCAGTAGCGCCCCATAGCTTGCAGGCGTCACCCGAGAACGTCGCCTTTTATCACTGGTGCCCAGCCGTGCTCCTACAGCATACATCATATCCCGCCTCACATTTCACCTCATATACCTACACACCGCACCACCCCCATTCCTCTCACACACTCCTTGACCACCACTACCCGTCTTCACAACCCGTCCGAAAACAGCCTCGTCCACCTTTGTCCTCTTCCACCACCCTTTCCAGTCCACGCTCCCGGATCTGGCCTTCATGTCCCTGCCATCTCTGTTTATCTAATACGTTACTCTCTCTTTCTCTCTGCAAACCTCCGTCCACGGAAATTCCATATTGGACCATCGACCCAGTCAAAGGCCCATTTCTTCCCACCGGAGTACTGATTCCCGTCCTTGAGGCCTTCAGTGGACCTACGAGGACATTTCCCTGCCCTCTCGACCGCACTATGTTACCGACGCCACCAGCATCTCCCACCCTCAATGGATTCTGCGCGCCGGAAGACCGTCTAGGCCAAGTTCTTGCCGGAAGGCTGCAGCTGACCGGAATCCTTGGAGTTGGAGCCTATGGAGTTGTCTACACTGCCGTGGACATCCACACCAACACCCCGTATGCCGTAAAGGCGCTCAACAAAGTCGGCTTGGAGCCGCGCCAGCAAAAGTTCCAGCAACGGGAAATCCAGCTCCACCACCAGGCCAGTGCTCACCCCAATGTGGTTTCTTTGGTAAAGATCATGGATGCTCCCGACTGCACTTATGTGGTCATTGAGTACTGCCCCGAAGGTGATCTGTTCTCAAACATCACCGAACAGGGCAAGTATGTTGGTAATGATGCTCTTGCCAAGCGAGCTTTCCTCCAGATCTTGGATGCCGTGGAGTACTGCCATTCCATTGGAATCTACCACAGGGACTTGAAGCCGGAGAACGTCTTGGTCACCGACCAAGGCATGACCTGCAAGCTTGCCGACTTTGGACTCGCCACCAACGACCACATCACCTCCGACTTTGGATGCGGCTCGACGTTCTACATGTCACCTGGTACGCTGAAACACCCGAGGATCGAATGAGTCACGTGCTAACCATGTTTAGAATGCCAAACATCCGCCCCCAAGGCATATTCATGCTATGCCTCGGCGCCCAATGATGTGTGGAGCCTTGGAGTCATCCTGGTCAACCTGACCTGTGGACGCAACCCGTGGAAGCGAGCTTCTTTCGAGGACAGCACATTCCGTGCTTTCATGAAAGATCCCAAATTCCTCAGGTCCATTCTTCCCGTCTCTCCGGAACTGGACAACATCCTCAGGCGCGTCTTTGAATTCAATCCTGCTAGGCGTGCGACGATCCCTGAGCTCCGGGATCTGATCATGAGATGCCCAAGGTTCACGGCCTCGAAGTCAGCGGCATCTACGCCGCTCTCTTCCCCGCCGTTCTCTCCAGTGGACTATGCCCAGGAAGCTGCCTACAACGGATGCCACCCTCAAGCCATTCCCTCCGTTGCTCCTCTTCCCGGACCAGTCTACTCTCCACCCACCTGGGAGCTTCCATTCCCCCAATACTCTACCTCCTCTGGAAGTTCCAACTCGGACAACGATTCTGTGTTCTCTGCATGTTCATCAGTCTCGTCTAGCTCCTCCACGTCCTCGTACACCCACGTTGCTCCTCCAGCTCAAAAGCTGTCTGTTCGACCTCAGCAATCATACGTTTCCCCTCAAACAAACACATGGTTCCATCCGTTCATCCAGGCCGCCAACTTGGTCAAACATGTCTCGTTCCAGCCACCAATGATGGCTGTTCCGGTCCATGTGTACTAAGTGGCTCCACCGGACGACCATTATACGCTTCTTTATGATGTGTTTATATTCCTTCCATTCGAAAAGTCATGATCAGATGATATTATTCCACTATTCACAATACGGAGTTGGTGCGAACCAGGATATACCGGCGTTTTTCAAAATAGAACCAGCACCGAGTGTGCTTCCAGGCGATGGCCCACCTTGTATTGTTTTCGGACCATCCCTTCGTCGATTTAGAAAAGTTTGGCCATGATGGCGCACTACTTTTAACTACGTACGGGAGGCCGCAGCCTAGCAAGCGGCGATGATGCTTTCGCTTCATGCTGTCGATACTTTTCCTTTTTACATGTTCAGTCGCTGCATGATACAACGACTACGGGGGGGACGATCTTGAAGCATTTACTCGGAGTTTTCTTCATTCTTATCTGGGACCATGGATGACGTTGGCTCCATGGTCATTTACGATCTTTTACTTTCCTTGTTATTCCAAAGATACCAGAGCAGGTTGAATACCTTTTGGCTCAAATCGTTGTACGGTAGCAGGTCCTTGAAGGAACGGACACATATGTCTTGCAGTAGAGCAAGACTGCAAGTTCAACATCATCAAAGAAAGATACGTTATGGCGGTGCAACGAATCGTTGTACTGCCGAAGAGACAAACACCATTCATCGTCCACATCTGCAGTGATACTTTGACATATGCCGAAAAACCTGCCATCTTCTTACCGTGCCTTCACACTCACAGCGGCCCTCGCCCACCGACCAACGCCAACGTCGAAAGTCGGTGACACGAAGCAAACGCACGACGCACCACCCCTGCCTCGCGTCCTTGAGAAAAAGCAACCAACCCAAAACGGCCTTCCGCCTACTGAGTGAAGCAGCCAACCATTTCGCATGCACCACCCCCCCGTATTTAGTTGGCTGGCTGAGCTAGCTCAGGGCGTGCATCTCCGCACATGCATCTGCGTGCACCAAGGACGCCATCAGCGAATAACACGGTCCCTCGGGCCCGAAGATTGTATATCGCGCATGCGTGGTGGAGGGTGTAGCATGCAGTAGCCTGATTTGACAGGCCGCACATGGGGATTGAGCCGGCAGCTGGGACTGCGCCTTACTCCCATACTAGATTAGTCTCTCGTGTAGACTTGGCTGCCGGTGGACAAAGGTGTGCAGTGGAGATTGATGACGATATGCACCATCGATGCCGCTTGCGGTATTCGAATTTTGCGCATGCCCGCTGTTGGGGTTGGACTGTTGAGAGGGGCTGTGGGCGTGGCCCAGCCAATACTCCCAAGACATGTTCTGCGGCTTCTACGGCTGTCGGTTAGGCAGGGCCATGGAGGACTAGACATTGGTGGATGCTGCAAGGCGGCCATATTTCGTGAAGACCGGTGTTGTCGGGCGTATTCTGGGCACGCCGCATGCAGAGATTGGCGGGAGCAGCAGGCAGCGAAAACTTCTCCCGCCATCACGCAGCCAGGGCAGATTGCTCCCGTCCTCCATCTACAACATGTCTCGCGTACGCCTGGGTGCAAACTCAAAGCACAGGCGCATGCGGGATATGACCGGAATTGCGATGCACCGTTGTTTGTGGAACGTTTGGGGGCCAGGGGGCGTACATTCCCTGGTCATCTGATGAAGTATGATTGACAAGAAGCAAATGTTGTCGCGCGCAGCCAGCAAATAGGATGGAGCAGTGCGCATAGTTCATGGAGCAAGTCAGCGTCGGCGTTCGATTAACGAAGCATGGCGCTCGCCGTCGCAGGGTGGCAATCATCACGGGCTACTCTCACCACCTCGTCAAAATCCCTCAACAACGTTTTCCTCTCCTGTCACTACCGGCACAGTGGTGCAGCTTGCATCGCATAGGGCCGCTGCCCAATTTATGAACTGTATCGGGGCATCGGGTAGGCTCTAGTGGCGATATCTGACTCCTGACATCTGGTCGTAACCCGGTTTCCGTGCTGCTCTGGATATATTGCCCTGTCTACTGCCTTGCCTCGATTCGCCAGCGACGACGACGTTGAACGGGGCAATAAGCTGACCGCCTAGTGAAGCAAATGCTATTGAGATTGTGCATGCCTACGCACCCCACGCAGGACGACGAGTTGGTACGGCTGTGCACGATGGCAATCAACGAATATTGGGAGCTGCGGAATCGTTATCGACCCTGTCCAACCACCCCCCTTACTTTCCTGCACAACGAGGCTGAACAGCGACACAAGCAACCATGTGCCGATTCTGCGCCATCGTGTTTCCTCCGAGTGACGACGTGCAGCACATGTACCCAGTCAACGTCCTTCACACGCCACACATGGTGCGCGTTTTCCCGTTTTTGCCATCGCTCGATGAAGGCGGTTGCGAGAGCTGCGCATGACGAAGCATGGCCCGTCTGATGCCGACGCGCAGTCGCATACGGGACATGGTAGTTCTGTAATCAAGATGGCTGAAAGCTGAGGCTCGGAAGCCGGCGCCGACAGCAAAGCTTTGGTGGCGATGTTCGTGTTACAGTGCCGTCTGCGATTGCCCTGTTGAGGTTGGGTCTCATGCCTTCGCGAATTTTCTTGCCTATCAGCCCTACGAGGTCACCGGTCCGCGGCACTCGCGGAGCTTCTTCGCCGGCTAGACGTTGCTTTTGCTGCGATGTCGATTCAAAATCTGCACCTCCATCGGTTCCAGTCAGGTCAGGGTACCGTGACTTTCCAAATCACGCGGCTTGCCATGGCAAGACACGGTTTCGACACAGGTTTCTCCTCGGCATCATCTTGATGCAATGCACTGTACATCGCTCCATCACGCCACCAGGCAGAAGCATCATGAACGTCAAGCTCGCGTCCCGAGAGTCATTCCCTGGACACGAATTGGAATACTAGGCGCCCACGATATGCGCTATAGAGCCAACTCAGTCGTACGACCAACGACTCAGCTCGGCGCCGCAGATCCGGCCTTTGAATTCCGCGTCTGACCATGCCTCTCAAGTGGACATCACCATCTGTGCCGGAAAGTGCAAAACATGGCTTTTCCGCGAGCGTTTCCGCAAGCCTCTCCCGTTCCAGGTCCCACTGTCACACAGGTCTCGCCCTCAGTCCCGCTTCATGGTCGTACAATCCCGCTTGTGGCCAAGCTCTGATCGCTCCCAGCATCCTTGGACGACCTCGCACAACATGGCGAGGAGGTTGCTCAGACCTCGTACGTCTTTCCCCACACATGGCACGACGTGCGCCTCCCGCCAACATGTGCTCGTCCGGTCTTTAGCCACTGCACGAAAGCGCAGTCGTCAACCCGAGTGACACAGCCGATTCCCAAATCTAGTTCTTTGCAGAAGAAGTGGATGTCCGTGTGCTCTTCCCGTTTGTTCCACGACAGTCTGGTTTGCTGTTCATCATACCCTTGCAGCTCCACGAGGTCTGGATCCGTGACGGTTCCGCGCTGCTCTCCGGTCAGTGTGCGACCGGGCCGAAAGGCAATCCGTTGGCTGTGTCGTGCGGCTCTCGGGGAGAAACCACTTTTCGGACAGCCGCGCATACTGATTCACCTATGGTTCTTTGTGCAAGGGGGCTCAGACACCGAGTTGACAGCGGGTAGGTGTGGTCATGTCTTACGGTAAAGAGACGGCGTGTTCGATGCTTCTTGTGCTCGGTATCGCCTCTGTTCGACATGTTGACAGGTAAGACGGCAGTTCGTGGCATCGTAGTCATACACTTGTCGTTTTCGTGAACTTACCCAAATTGGTGGAGTAGTTCGTGTGGCTCTTGTTGAAGCTGTGGAGGCTATGCGGATATCTACCGCGGCAGGCTACCGGCAGATGTTGTCCTTGCGTGGCTTTGAGGCTCGGAAAGCCTGTTTGAAAGCTACGCTCTGGTGCAATGCTGTGCACTGTCCATCAGAAACGGAAGTGCCTCCGTATAGCACTTACCTGCGAAAAGTACAACATCTCAACTTAGCTGGTTTCGGCCGCTCTTCCCTTTTCTTAGAAGTCGAACGATAGGATGTTTGCGTCTCGACCATGCATCCCTTTCTTTTTAACGGTTCACACGTAGCGAACAGCACTCCGCCGGTCTGCTTCGTTCTGTTCCACCTAGCCTCCCGATACCGGCGGCATTTTCCCTTAGCATCACGATTGCGCCTCGAGGCAAGCAGTCGTCGGCACGAGAAGCACCCACGGGGGTGTTTATTTCTAGCCACGGAATGCCGCAGATTAACGCCCACTCGTGTAGTGCAACGTCCTGCGGGGAGGATACTGTTGGGTGACGAGTTTCCGAATAGCAGCGATGCCCCGGACTATGGTCGGGCAATGTGCATGAGCCTCAGGCTTTGGTAACAGCTTGCAGGATCCTACATGCACGTCATGGGACGATGCATGAAGACCGAGCATGTGTGAGTGCATCTGGTGAGCCGTTGGGAACTATTTGCCCGTGGCCTAACGTCCTTTGCATTCGGCGCCTATGATTGCCTCAGCTGCCGCCTGCGACTGATACAAAGCTCTACTGCAGACTCAACACCAACATTCCATACTCCGAGTGTACAACGTCGGAACGCCCTAGATATAACCGCTCTCCTCTGCCCGACACCACCCCGAGTCACGTTCCCAAGTCTAAGCCCGATACTTGCATACCCCACCATGGACTTCGGAACCCCCGCGTCCTCTTCCTCGAGTCCTCGTTCCACAACCTCGCACACATCGGAGATTTTGAAACCAATCATCCTTCGGCTCCCCGATATGCCCCAGCAAGGGCTCTCAGTATCACCGCAGGACAACGCTCTCCGCCGCGTGAAACATGTAGGATGTAAGCCGCGAGCTCTCTATGCTGATGGTGAGCAGTATGCATGCTCACCACTGCTAAACTGTGACGCCTAGGCCGTTGAGTCGATGATGCACCGATGTCGGCATATAATCGCGATCAGCCGCATCTTCACAACACCGACGTCGTGTCTGGTCGTGTGCATACCGTTGCCACTCTTCACCGCCGCTTCTCACGAGGAGGATCTTCGGCGGAGCTTAGCTCGACCTTGTGTCCTGCAACACAGGCACACAAACGTTCCTGTGTTTCGACTCTGTCGTTTCGTTTGTCGCCGGACTTTCAGCTCGTAGCATGCTGGCTGTCATGTTATCCCTTCTCCCTCGCTTTGAGCGACATGTGAGTATCCGAACGTGCAGGTCACACGTTAGAACTCAGTCGTGAGATTTCGGTCTCAGGTGCTGGTGCGACTTGATTCGCGTGCTGTCAGTGACGGTCGCAATAGTTGTATGATACATCGAGACGACAGGGAGCAGACTCCGTTCAGCAAGTCATACCGATTGCACCGTGTAGAGTTGACGTTGTATTTTCGACATCCACTAAGATCTCGACCTGGTGGCTTACGGATATGAGCACTGGATCTGGGTCACGCGAGTGGACTTTGTGAAGCCAGACCTTCCGTACGTGAACGGTACACGTTAACGTCTTTGTGGGAGTTGGAATGCAAGGCGGTGGTCTTTTCTTTTCGTTCAGCATTGGAGGTGGTGCAGGATCAGAGTTGATTGGAAACCGCTTGTGAAGTGTTCGTATGTTCTTTCGTGATGCTCTTTATCGATCTAATGTCCATCCAGAAGCAAGGATTGGTTCGGTAAAAGATCCAGAGTCTACTATATACTAGGACTTGAACTGAATGACAATGATCATAACTGTCAAGAAATTGGTCGATAGACTCCGTGACGACCGGTACTGGCTGAATAAGGACATCATTTGATTACCTACATCTTCAAATAGACTATGAATATATTATGTTCACTTAGAATTACTGCACAAGTAACACGCTACTACATGTGATAAGATAATGAAGGTAGTATGGAGAAGGACGCCCGAATATGCCCCTTGATTACTTTCCCGACTCGTAGTGAAATCGAACCCCAGTTCGCCAAAGTATTGCACCACGCGATGACCAAAGATTACAGGCCATTAATGAAAGAATAGAGAGTATACATGTGTTGACCACGAGCTCATCAGCGCTCTCACCCACAACCCCGGACCACCATTTCCGCTACCTCATCAACTAGCCGGGTCTAAGAGCCCATCCAGATTCTCATAGTTCAACGGCCTGAAGAGCTCATTACTCAAATCCGCCCCGCTACTCCCCAACAACCCCTCAAAGTTTTCAAAAGCCGTGTCGAAGTTCAACCAGTCAGGACTCGCATCAGCAAAGTCAAAGCTGGCGTGAGCCAGCGGTGCCGGATGAGCCCGTTGAGGTTGCGGCTGTTGCGTAGAGCGGTCTGAGCGCTCACTGCTAGTAGGATGTTGGCCAGGCGTAGGTGCGGCGGGTATAGGATTGAGCAAATTCGTCATGGTGGGTGTGGGGGCTTGCTGGAGGCGGGGATCGATTGGATTGGTATTGTCGAGGGTTTGCCAGTTCGAAGGGCCGGAGAGGAGTTGCTGAGAGCTGTGGGGCTGATGATGATGGTTTGACCTGTCATCTAGGTTGGGGTGGTCAGCGAATGTAGCGGGGGTATTGGCGGTGCGAGTGTTGCGGTCCGCATTGTTGACGACAGCTGTCCCTAGATCGGCCATGGTGCCGGCGGACCACCATGCTGGACGTAGCCTGTTGAGTAGCGTGACGCATTGCTTCAGCTCTTCTGTTGCTCGGTTGATGTGCACTTTCAGTCGGCGCGATCGGAAGTGCCGGTATACTACACTAAGTGCGACGGAGAGCGCATACGGTACCAAGGGTAGCGGTGGTAGACGTTCGGGAGCTTCGGCGTTGAGTAGATGGATCACACGGGTCGCTGACAAGCTTTGGCGGACATAGGATGGGGTTGATTTCACGGGTGCATTGATGGAGAGGGATTTGTGCGAGGCCATGCACATGGTGTGGTGGAAGAGCGATAGAAGGTCTGATGTTGTATTAGCTTTGACCGCTCTTCTGGAAAAGCTGTACTTACTCATTATGGGCCCGTCCAATTTGTCCTCCCCATCGCCGACCATTTCCTCAAAGCCAAGGAAATCATCACCTTCCCAGCCAGTCTCTTCAGCCGCGCGGCCTGGTCTATAATAGTCGATGACCTTGTCAAGCATCTCGGATATTTGAAGCCACACGCCGAAAGGGCTTGATCGCTTCTCGGGGTCAGTGGGCAGTTGGGTCATACTGCTGTCACGATCATGCATGATGAGCGGCCTTCCATTCATGCAGGCGTTCATCTTGTCGAGACTCCACAGACACCAGAACACATCTTCCAAGTTTTCTTGGTCCTCTGATTTCTGGTTCTTCCACTGGTGGCCAAACTGCAGGCCGAAAGTGTGAGCGTGGTGGATTGCCTGGGCGAGGTGCATGGACGCTTGCTCGGCGCCGTCGGGACCTTCGCAATGTAGCGATATCAATGCCAATACCTGGATCAGTACTACACGATTTTTCTCTAGCTTGGCTTCGATGCTTGCAATGATAGCATTGTAGAGCCGATGCGAGAACTCGCGAGGACCCATGCTGCGAGAATCGTCCCCTAGGTACAGAAACGTCGCGGCGTCGGCATGCTTCGACGCCACGACGCATATCGCCTGTACCAATATCCGCGATTCATGGCCTTGGCTGTACTGCTCGGAGAAGAGGTTCTTGTCGATGAGCGGCAGCAACGGGTGCACGTAGGCAAAGTACAAGTCGACAAGAGCATCTTGACTTTTGCGCGGAGGCAAGAGGTTGACGCCGACAGCGTCCAGATACTGATGAAGTGCTCTCTGCACCTTGGCTTCCTGGTTGAACGTGGGACTGGTCTCGTCCAGTCGTGGTGTTGCTGATCCTGGGTGGCTGCTCGAGGGTCCCCGGTTTTCACCTTCGATCCACTGGCCTATGGACGGAATGATGGGTGATTGATTCGTCTTGCCTCTTTCGGAATGAACTTGTTCTCTCAAGACAGCCTCGGGGTTGAGATAGCCCAAGAAGTTGGGGGGCGTTGGGGGGCGCGGTTCCTCGGACGGGCTGTACGGCGGCGCCATGTTCGCATGCGATTGCCCTTGGGCATCACCTCTCGCATTGCGGGAATCATGATGGTTGTTAGAGGTGTAGGCTTGAGGGTCAGACGTAGCATGCTGCGCGGGCTGTCCGCTTTTGGTAGAGCTTCCGGCCTCGGTGTCTTCGTCGAAGGTATGGCTGCAGCGCTTCTACTGGACGGTTAGAAAACCGCCCCTCTCAAGCCGCGACATAGGGCTGCCTCACCCGCCGTTTCTTACACGCCTCGCATGCGCGATGCACGCCTGTGGGCGTCGTTAGCTCGGCCGGGCATGTGTGGTGAAGCGATGGGGCTCACGCACGCTTGCGCTTCCTGAAGAATTCGTTGTTGGCGGCAAAGGTGATCATGGTCGACATGGCGTCCGGACTGCACGACTGCGTCTGCGAGGAGGTACGGCTGCCTATCAAGGACTCGGAGGCGCCTCTGCAGATACGGGAAGCCTTCGCGATATGTGGTCGGGGACGAGGTCGACGAGCCTCGACCAGCGATACAGACACGTGATGTCCGTCCCGCCTCCGCACTTGCCTCGTCCCCCCGCACATCACCGGCTACGATTGGCCGGGCCGTGTTATCTTATATTGACATCTGCTGCCCGCCAACACTGCCACGCTTCCTGCAGCCCTCTCGTCGACATGTCGCTCTGCATGGACGACAATCTACTCATCCTTCTCGTCTAACGTTGTCGTCTAACGAACCTCCACTTCAGGCTATGGCGCTGTGCGTGCAATGAGGATGCGCAGTTCGCGAGCAGAGTGATGCTAGCCAACCCCAGCTGTTGCGCCGGGCGTACGCAGTCAGAACCGACAACAATCTATCCGTCTCCAGGCTGATCCCACAGCCTGCCGGCCTCCGTCCGTGTCATGGGACCGCCGCTGCCCATTGACGTCTGGCTGCTGGTCTTCGACGCGCTCGACGACCGCACCTTCCTCTGGGCTACCCTCCGCAACACCTCGCACTTCTTTCGCGATTCTGTCGATGGCTATCTACGCCATGGTGTCTCCCGAAACTGGCTTGTTGACCTGCACTACAGTGATCTTCACACGCAACAAGGCCCCTTGATCCATGACATCCACATTCCCATGGCTTTTGATCGCTTCTCTGATGACGGCACGCGCGCCTTCTTCCAGCAACGCGCGTACAAGAATGTCAACCTACGCTCTCGCAGAGGTTCCGTGCGTGGATGGGTCCCGTTCGTCCAGCGATATTGCGAGGAAACGCGGAAGCCGGCGCCAAAGGTCTTGAACATGAGCAAGCCGTCTAACGGTCCTCCGATGTGGGAGACGATGCATGCACACTGGCGCAACACGTTGCCGGACGACGAGAAGCATAGGTATCTTGCCCTTCTCCGCCATGCGGTCGCCATCGGGCGCGGTGACTACCCGCCCTACTGCCTCAAAATATACAACACCATCAAAGACACCGAGCTGGTAGACCTCGCAATCGACTGCGAGCGGCGCGAGATCTCTTTTGACTGGCGCGCGACTTACGCTGCACTCTTTCGCGAATGGCGCCTTGCCGATCGAGCGCAAGAGGCTGGGCTTAAGCCAAAGGTCTGGGATCCGAAGCTGGCCGCCTGCGATGCTCGCTCTCCCAGACATCAGGATCGCAAAAACACGCATTATCATATTCACGCACGACGCAAGCGACTTAGGCCATGGGTGGCAAAGAACAAGCGGCGTATGAGTCCCGAGATGCGCTGGACGACCGAGAACAGTGTCATTTTCGAGCAAAAGCTTTTGGGGCGTACACTATGGCTCGGGAATCTGTGTGAGATTGTGGAACCGGATGCTGAAGAATCCGAAGAGATTGTGCCTGCTAGACTGGCTGAGGATCATCCCGATCTGTTGATTTGGCCGTGGGGCGATGATAACCGATCTTTCGTCCCAGAGAGAGGTATATGCGGTACGAACGGGTGTGTTATCTTGTGATGACGCTCACTCTATGCCCTGGTCAAGCTTTACCAGCTTTGCCCCAGCCTCAGGAGTGGGCAGTTGCTTCTGTGTACTTTTTTGCCAAGTTCAGACGGAAATGTCGGCCTATTTGGTCCTCATTGCTCAGTCATGTGATTATTCCTCTCCTATTTGATACCCATATCTAGTACGAGGTCATATCTGCTACGAGACCTGTCCGTGTTCCTGAATACACTTTTTCGGCTTAGATTACGGCGACAGCGTACCAGTTCTTGCAATCTTATCTAACCGCAGATCTTCCGAGCCTTGGGCGCGGTCGCCAAACACATTCACCGAAATGTCCATCCTCCAAGCACCCCATAATACCATCGCAAGGATTTCCAGATTAGCAACCTGTATAAAGACGACCTGAAGAACGGTGTTTGCTAATACCGTCAAGTTCGACCTGCTCGTTGTCTCGGCGTAGAGAAAGACACGTCGTAAACGATGAAGATGTTGCGGAGCCAGATGAGTGGTAATACGGCTAAGGCAAAGCGAACTAGGTTCCTGCGTGTGTCTCGGGAGCTCAGAAGCCCAGCCGCAAACTTGCCCACGGTGTTGCGCAAAGTCGTACTTTGCAACGCTCGTTCAGAGGTGTCTCAGCACGTATTATGTGACACTGGAGTCCTCACCGCCTTCGCTGTGCGAGACATCTTGTACTCTCCGCTCGACACGGTGGAATGCAGGGCTGTGGCGGCTGCTTAGAAGGATTCCAAACGCACCTCTCGGCAATGGCTCCTAGTATGTTCGCAATCGAGATGAGCACATCGATGTCTTGAGATTGCCGTCTCAATTACGATATCTTGACCTTTGAGGTCTTGTCGACGACGAACACTGCCACACAGTGCCACCGAACATCGTTGTACGGCAATATCTGGGCCGAACTGATATCTGGTGGCTTCGTGTGCAAGGAGGCGTCCGCTAACATTCCTGACTTGGACACCAATTCAACGAGTAGCACGCTGAGCGCAATGATTGACCGGATGTGGAGAGGGAGTGAGCAGAAGGTTACGTGACGGCGGAGGCACGGAATGCATCGTGCACATAGACCTTGCTGATATCGGTTCGGACACGAGCCAGGTGGACAGGTTCTCGACCATGTTCATATGGCTCCATCCTTGGGCGGCACACGCTTATAAGAAAGATGTGATATGGGTTGCCCAGCTAGTGGTTCGAAACACGTCAAATGTTTGATGCCCGTGAGGAGATCCCGCATGACGTGTGAGGCAGCGTGGGGTGGTGGCTTGGCATGTAGGACGCTCTCCGCGTTCGGTACGACTCAACAATCCTTCTTCAGACACTGTTATGAACCATCACGCCGGTATACATATCGAGTCGATGGATAGCACGCTCAACATCTCCGCAGTGGTAGTGACGCAGCTCCCGATACCCTAACACCGCCGGCCCCCATGCCTCTACTTACCTCGCCCGACGACGACTGCGATGCCTGCACTCCCGAATGGGCCGTCAAGCGCAGACCGGCGGCCGTCGCCATCGCCGCCCTTCCTTTCGTGCTCACCTTCCTCATCGTTGCCGTCGCCGTGTCGCATAAGCTTTTCCCGTTGCTCTCAGGCCACGCGCAGCTGAAGGGCCATGACGGCGCACAGCTCCCCGGCTTCGCATGGCGCGAGAAGACATCGATACTCCGGAAACTGCGCATGAACGCGCGAACGCTTGCCAGTGCTGCCTTTTCCACCAACATCGCCCTCTCCGCCGTCCTCGTGGAGCTCATTCTATGCGAGATCTCGAATACCGTCAACCCCGCGACGCGAGCCCTTGCGCTCAAGATCACGCTCCCATTGCTGTTGTTCCTCCTCGTCGTTGCTACGCCTGCGCTCATCATACACTCGGTGATTACGAATGCGGGGTGGGAGCTTGGTGGGTCGCGGAACGGGCAGCGGAAGGTGGCCTGGGCGCTGGAGCTCGGAGGTCTGGCGATATGGCTTGCGGGCTTTTGGTATATAGGGAGAGGGCTTTTGGGGACGTACTTGCACGAAGGGTCGTACATACATGAGCACACCTTCAGCGAGGGATGCCTGGAGCGGATTGGTGTCATTGGGATCAGCTTAATGGCATCGCTTGCCGGTTTCGCTGCAGTGAGCTCGCTGTGGCAGACTTTTGGCGTCAAATATCGTCCAGTAGGTGTTCCCATTTCTTGAACCGAGTGATGAAGGCATTACTGACTCAAGCAGGTGACGGAGGCGGATATTGCACGAAAGCAAGCTGGCGTAGATGCCACCAACGATATGCTCTTGACTAAAGAGAGCCGATTGCGCGCCGTACAACGGAAGCTATCGGACACGCCGCAAGAGGGCTTCGTGACCCGGATGGTAGGCAGCATACGAGGGAACCCAGACGTCCAAGAGCGGAACACCCTTCAACTGGAGATCCAAGGGCTCGAGACGATGCGCAACACGCTGCAGAATTCGCTAACCGTCCTGCAATCGAGACGGCACACACAGCTACGCTCCCACACCGCATATGGCCGACTGCTGAACCTGTTCTCATTCGTCTTCGCCATATATTGCTTCTATCGTATTACTGCGACGACATTTACCACATTAAGGCGCTTCTCGTCTCCGAATACCAGCTTCGCAAGCACCGACCCAATCAACAACTTCCTCGCACTCCTGGCGAAGCACTGGGACCCTACTATTGATCGCGCGGCGTGGAGTCGGACGATATCCTTCCTCTTGTCTGGCATCATGCTCCTCGCCTCCTTCAACAGCGTCGTACAGACCTTTTTCCTCTTTGCTCGCGTGCTGCCAGGTGTCCTCCACCACGCACGCGCCAACTTTGCGCTCCTCATCTCGCAAATCGCGGCTACGTATGTGATCAGCTCTGCGCTCCTCTTGCGAAGCAATCTTCCAGTGGAGATGAAGAGCGCGATATCCGATGCGTTGGGAGCGCCACTCGAGCCTGCATTTACAGAAAAGTGGTTTGAGGGGTGGTTTCTGATGGCGAGTGCGTTTACTGCGTTTGGCCTTTGGGCGGGGAAGAGTCTGAAGGGGCAAGGGTGGGACGATGATGATGAATTGGGAGGCGGAGATGTTGAGATGGGGAAGTTGAATTGATGCATCATGTGTATTATTACTGTATTCATGTTTCCATGTTTCCACGTAGCATTTGTTGGGCGGCATAGCATTTTCGCAGCATACAGGCATTGAGCTCACGCAGCTGGTCCTTTCATAATTCCGCTTCCCGCGCGTGTATGCCCATGATTTTCAGTGCATACCTGCGCATCTCCTCGGGCACCAATGCCGCGAGGCAGTTTTATATTGCTTGATTGTCCACTTCTGCATCAGCATGTGCGCATATTCGTCAGCGCAGACGAGCCCAACACTGACGAGGGTTGACGTCGCCGCTTCCCGATCGGGCGTGCTAAGGTTGTTTGCATTATGACGTCGTCGTGGGGCAGCGCCTCGATGAAAAGCGCGGGGCAGCGCAGCTTTGGACCTTCATCTACACTCAAAACACTCTGAACCCTTCCCAACACACGAATCAACCTACCGTGAGTGTCGCTGGGCATAAATCGATTCGTGATAGCAAGCTGACGTGCACCAGGCCCTCCCAACCCCTACCAAATCGTACGCCATCACCCTGCCCGTCCTTCCTCTCGACTATCGCGTTCTAACATCGAGCAGAATCATCATGTCCGCACCCAACGCAGGCCGTCAGTCCCCTGAGCCGGAGAACCAGTCCAATGCTCAGTCCGGCACCACCACGTCCAATGTCAACGACCAGGGCGGCGCACCCAAGCAGGGTAACGCGCAGGAGAACTCGGACGACACCAAGAACGCTTTGAGCTCAAACCCGACGCACCCGCTTGAGAAGCATGCGGAGGAGAAGACGAGCAAGAAATGAGCGGTGCTATGAATCTTTTGAGACGACTGCTCTTGACGACGAGTTGAATTGTATGAATGGAGGCATACCTATCGGAGTCAGTCATGGGTACATTGTCTGCCCTGGTGGTGTTTAGCACATCGATGCTGTACATATCTACTTCGAAGAAATGAATACATGATGAATGACGTCACTTTTCCGATTTTTCCATGACTGGTAACATCACGCTTGACACATGTAGGGCGTCTATGTGCTTCCTGATCTGTAGCAGTGTTCAACTTCTTCGTCACCTCTGCTACCAGCGGTGTGTCGTTGACGACCGTCTGATAAACGTCACATCAGTGAAGTAGCGTTCGTCATATGCATGCTTGAGGATGAGCGCATCCAGCATCGGGTTGCGAATTTGCTATGCTGGAGCATGCGATTTCACTATTCCACGGTGGCAATTGAGCGAGCCAAAGGTATGTGTTCGTCGGGTCCTCGAGTCGGTAGCCTTCCATCGTTATGGCTCGTGTAATTTGAGCACGGTTTGAAACGAAGCCCGGGGGGGATTGTACAACCTTTGTTTTTGGTACATGAGGTGTTTTCGTCTTTGTGGAGTGTTCGGCTCGCTCTCTGGGTACGATCAACCCTCCATCTATCTCCTATCTTATCTAATTTGGTCGTGGTTCATGCTGGTGTTCCTGATGTGTGTCCATGTTCGTGTATCCATTGACCCCACCCCACTATCTAACCGATTTGTCCCCTTGCGGACGCGCTACCGCTCTTAGCCATCCCACTTGCGAAATTATTAGTGTGCCGTTCGCTTACACACTGGCCCTCCCAATTTTGTGTGGTATATATATTCATTGCGCTGAAAAATTTCCATAAATCAAACAGGGCACTTGGGTAAGCATCTCTCAAAACCACCCTCCACAACATCAAGCTAATAAATCTCAGTCTAGGGGTATGATGTATGTATACCGCCATCCGCAGCGCAGCGACGCCTACTAATCCGTCTTAGTTTCGCTTCGCATCTATCTGATGAGCATGTGAAAGGTCGTGGGTTCAATTCCCACAGTGTCCATCTATTTTTGCACCTTTTCCTATCTTTTTGAGTGTTTTGTTATCATGAAGCGTTAGGGGGCTGAATCCTTATTTGAAAAAGAAGGCTTAGGGTATTTTTTCGATGGGATACATAGAAGATGTTGCACTCTAGAAATAAGAACGTGTTAAGATTATAAATGCGCCTATACCCGTATGCATAGTAGAGCTGTGCTGGTGTGCTTTACGTAACTATCTTTTCATATATTGGAAAATCCTATAACCTTAGAGAACGATCGAGTCGGTCACTCTACTAAGACCCCACCGAAAACACTACATATTTGCGACTTGCAACTATGGGAGGGTACAATATGGCAAAACCAAGGGCCCTATATTGATTTTATACTACACTATACGTACCGTTCTCCAGAGTACCTGTTGTCGGAAATAATCGAGTCGGTTAGCGGTTAAATCAGTTACTCTACCAAGATTCTACCAAAACACCACATTTGTAACGTGCAACTATGGAGGGGTAAAATTTGGCAAATTCCAAGGGCCCTAAGTGACTATGTACTACACAATACGCACCGGTTTGCAGAGTACTTGTCCATCGGAATCTCTTTATTTAGTACCTCGTGCAAGAAGTATCGATTGCTCTACCTAGCGTAATGAAGCAATGCTAAGATCACTACCATGGGCCTTCTAAGCAGGCCTTCCCCAAAAGGCCCAAATAGTAGGAAAGTTTCCGCATGCGTTGCACATTACGACACGACATGGAATAGTACCAGCGGTACTTTCAAACGCAGCTTGTTTATAACCTATCAGACTATAACGTTGTTGAAGAACATGAAAAGACCGTATCTCGTTGTAGTGTGTTAGTAAATACTACTACAACACTTCTCCTATCACCGCTGCCTGCCTTCTACTACACAACTTCCTTAAAGCGACATTGTATCATCGGGATTTGTAGAAGGCCGATCGTCTTTCATCGCTTGGCGCTCCAACTTCTGGAAGGCTTTCACCTTCCTGTCCATCTCCGACTTGAGCATGCCCTGCTGCTTTGCCTTCGCTTTAAATCTGCGGACCGGATTTGCGACGCGATAATAATAGAAGTTGCGTTTAGCTTAAGTTTCCTCTAACTCCTCCTTCGTCCAGTTTTCCTTACGCTCACGGGCTCTATCTACAGTGCGCTTATTAATCTCTTCCGGAGTTAATGCCTCAGCATTTCGCTCGGCTCGCGGAATGTTGTTGCGACATAATAAGGCCATATTCGTTCCGGCATATTCAAAGTTGCGACCAGACCAAGGGCAAAGGCGCGCGAATTGCTTTTACGCCTTTTCGGCAGCAGAATTAGTATATGTACCAAACCAGATCATAAAGACTTGCTCCGCGAGTACGCAAATAACCCGAGTCAAAGTAACGTCGTCGGCAGTAGCAGAAATCCAGGCTATCATCATAATCATAAAGAAACGCAATGTGCGGCTTTTGTCTTAAAGAGTGTTATAAAACGGTAAGTAAGGATACTTCCTACGCACGGATTAGCTTGTGTCCAACTCCCAGCTAAACTCAGAGACAAAGAAGATAGAGTAAGCCTTTACGCAACAGCCAGACGAAGACAATACAACATAAACAAAATAAAGCGAAACGTAAAGAAAACGGGAAAAGACAGTAGTACACAACTAAATAGGATGTGTTTATAATATTGGTCTATATAATGTTAGTTCTAGCTTCACATACTTCAGCTCGTTCTCGCGATATTCATCATTGGAGTGCTGTTTCGTGCGCTTGCAAATCCCGCCTCCAAGTGCGGTACCAGATCCAGCATAAGCTTTGGATTGCGGGTCCAAACTATCCCCAGTTGGCTCAGTGAAGCCGAGATACATGCCGGGATCGAAATTGTCATCCAGGATCAAGTCGAGCGTATTCAAGTCGGCACGAGACGGAGGTTGATCGCGCGACAGAAGCTCCTTCGCTTTCTCAGTAGTGCCATCCGAGATGGCTTTCGCCCAGAATTCAGTGTCGTGGGCGTCAAGATCATTCTTCCATTGGACGGTCAAGTCCAGGGAGTTCATGCTGCGAACAGCATCAATGATGCTGCGGAGACGAGATTCGAAAACAGAGAAACGCATGATGAAATTCGATGCGCGAAGAGCGGAACTTGAAGTGCAGATAGTACGACTTCGAAACAGAGCAGACAGAAACGAACACAGGACGGAAAGTCGCGACGCTGTACACAATCTTTCTTCACGATCGAAGTCTTCCATTATCTTCCATGACGTCGAAGTTGTTTGAGGTAGGAAGTCACAGCACCGCTCCTTCCTCGAAATGACTCGAACGTCATATCGACCGACGCCAACGAATAGAACGAATCAATGTTCAGCGTAGAAGCGTATTGGTGAGGAGTGGAACGGGGTTCTATCCAACACCTGGCGCAGACATTACTTGCCCTCCACAAGCCTTGACAAGCCCTGAAAAGCCGTGACACCAATTGAATTATTAGTATAGGGCTATTGCTAAAGCTCCAAATTTTCAAGTTACCAGGACGGATGGGTGCCACGGATATTCATCCTTGCCGACCACTGGAACGAGCCAACTACGACACAACAGGATATCAGGTCCAGACAAACACTTTATGTGCCTGTCATGATCCGCGCTTCGACGAAGTGAGCAGTCTTCCTTCGCGAGCTTCACCTCACTCGCCATGCCGCAGTTGGCCAGCTGGCTGCGCTCCAAAGAGGAATGCAGGTCGATCTTGCCAACATTCGCGGCTTGTGTAAGTCGTTAGCACCTGTTGTGAACATGCAGGTGTTATTATGAATCTGTGTTCGTACCCAACACATAGTATTGAGGCCTTGAAGAAGTCCAACGCCATGGACAATAACAAGAACACATCGCCGACAGGTTTGTGTCAGTGTACGATGACGATCTGACATGAAGAAGAACGGGAGGAGCTATTGATCACTGGCAGCCTGAGCAACGTGGCGGTGGCGTGGATGCGGTAATACATGTCGTGTTGATTCTGACCAACGATTAGCCACATTCTCGTGGAATAGCACGAACTAGTTTTCAAAGGGTCGAACTAATGTGGACGATTTACTATCGAGACCCTCGTCTAACACCTGAAACTCCTCCACTGGTTCTGCCTCAACCCAATCGGGGTTCCTGACCAGCCTCCACTAGACCTACGTGTGGTCATGAGATGGCCTCCAGGTGCACAATTTCGCCACTATATGACCGGCCAGCGAGTCGGTTTCAAGTGTCTCCATCTCACACACTACAGTTAATGTGTACTTAACTGAACCATCTGCACTCGATGCAGTGATCGCTGATGGAAAGACAAACTAGTGAAACAAAGCCATACCGGCGACCGAAATGGTTCTGTAGATGTCCGGCGATGTGGAGTAAATGTCGTCCGGGTAGATTCACGACCAATTAGCGTCAGCCTCGCCATCAAATTCGTGTGATGTAATTTTTCGGCACAACACATTGCCAAACATCAGCATCTTGGAACGATGTCAACCAAACGTCATCGCATCCAAGGTCTTCTTGAAACCCAAAAGAACTCGCATTGGGGCAAAATCCACAATCGCATCAATCTGATGAGCATGTGAAAGGTCGTGGGTTCAATTCCCACAGTGTCCACTTGAATATTATTTTTTGCCCTTTTTACGTCGAGGCTCAATTTCTACGATACATAATCAAGGCACGCTGTGTTTTTTCTTTTGGGTAGGGGGTGGTAGGGGGTGGTATGAGGGGGGAAGGCGGGGGGAAGGCAGATTTTCTTAGTGCTGAAAAGAAAAACCCAGTCTATATCATGCTTACACGAATAATGGCACTCTTGCGGTTATAACAGGAATGTTTCTCAAAGCGAAAATAGTCTATGCGCGGCCTCATGGATACTCGACGGTTAGCGCCGTGGCTCGGCTGTGACTTGCACCCGCACCACCCACATCCTTTTGCACCACAACGCCGTCAACTCCGCAAATCAGCTGCTTCCTATTCCTGGGCGAGTTGAGCTGCATCGATGTCAGTACCAGTCGTTCTCCCCGAGACTCACGAATTTTCCTCAAATCACGCTTTCTCCTTCTTCAAGCCTTCTAATGTCTCGGCGGTGATTGTTGAATTACCAGAGTTATTCACGTTCGTATGCGCCGTCCCAATGTCGAAGGTTAGATGGGCAATCCGATTTCGGTAGTCGGACAACTCCTCGCTTTGAAAGCAAATCCGCACGTTGAAGACCATTGATCACCGGGCTGGGAGGTATGTCCTGTGTAACTTGGGCGGTCGCGACGAAGACAATAACCAACCCCGCTTCCACTCCTCACTAGTACGCTTCTACACTACATGTCTTACTACCCTAAGTCAATTCCGTGGATCTACCCAGGATGTTCCGAATGACAAAGACGGATATTCAATCCATGCATGCCGACCAGTGGCTTGTTCACTAACTTCACGTGTAAGGATAGCCCGGCTTACATACCCGTGTATTACACGTTAAAGATAACCAGGATACATAAAGATAGGTCTTGCGTTGCGCCGTGTATTATACGTTGAGGGTGAACAGGATACACTGAGACAGGTTTCGCAAGATACCGTGTATTGTACATTGAGGGTGATCAGGATACACTGAGACAGGTCTCGCATTCCGCCGTGTATCATACGTTGAGGGTGGTCAGGATAGGCTATCCATAGGACAGGTCATAGTTTATAGCAGCGCCGCTGGATCTGGTACCGCACTTGGAGGCGGCAATTGCAAGCGCACGAGACAGCACTCCAACAATGAATATTACGAGAACCAGCTGAAGTATGTAGAGCTGAAACTAACACTATATAGACTAATATTACAAATATATCCTACCCAGTTATGCACTACTATCTTTTCCCCATTTCTTTATATTTCGCTTCATCTTTTAAGGTTGTATTATCTTCATCTGGCTATTGCGTAAAGGCTTAATTACCTTTGTTTCCGAGTTCAGCTAAGAGCTAAACACAGGCTAATCCGTACCGGAAGCATCCGTACTCTCCATTCTACAACCCTCTCCAAGATGAAAGCCGCACATTGCGTTTCTTTATAATCATGATGATAGCCTGGATTTCTGCTACTGCCGACGACGTTACTTTAACCCCGATAATTTGCGTACTCGCGGAGCAAGTCTTCATAATATGGTTTAGTATATACACGAATTCTGCTACCAAAAAGGCGCAAAAGCAATTCGTGCGCCTTTGTCCTTGGTCTGGTTGCGACTTTGACTATACCGGAACGAACATGGCCTCACCATGCCGCAACAACATTCCGCGAGCCGAGCAAAATGCTGAGAAGTTGACCCCGGAAGATTAACAAGCGCACTGCAGATAGAGCTCGTGAGTGCAAGGAAAATTGGACGAAGGAGGGGTTCGAGGAAGCTCAAGCTAAACGCAATTCATATCATCATTGCGTCGCAAATCCGGTCCGCAGGTTTAAAGCGAGAAGGCAAAGCAGCAGGGCATGTCGAAGTCGGAGATGGATGGGAAGTTGAAAGCCACACATCGAGGGCGAAGTTAACAAGTAGTCGTGCCTAGCACTGTCGCCAAATGGCCTCACTATCAATATCCTGCGAGGAAACTGCATTACTCCGTTGGCCCCTTCACTTTCTGAACAGATGCTTTGTCTCTCCCTGAAATGTCAGTTCTCTTTCGTTTGATTGTTTTCTCGCCTCGGAGTTGCCCTGACACATCTTTATTAGGGTAGGTAATTTGCGAGCGAACTTTGACCCCTCGCCAGCTGATAAGAGAGGTGGGCAAACTCAAGATTTTCGCCCAATTATCTCTCGAAATCGGTCCGAGAATAACCACGAGTCCTTCGGCACTAGGTCCCGGAAACACCATATCGAAGGCTTGGATAAGATAGAGCGGATCTCGAGGGAGTAAAGGATCGATTTGGAACTAGGGGCGAATAGCAGGTGGCGGTGCAGTTGTTCTCAAGGATGCAGTGAGGAAAGCGCATCCGTCGGTAGGTCCAATGCGGTGATCAGACAGGCTCAGGGTACATCCTAGTGAGCTAGGGTTACTCTCAAAGAAAAAAACACTCGATGAGTGCTGTATCGCAGCTTCAGTGGTTGTACGTTTTGTGATAACGGTTCATGTAGACGCTTCGCTGTCCCTTTGTCCCGTTGCTCGCTTACCTCAGCAACCGCAACCCACGGATACATGAATAGCTGAAACCGGTAGCTGGACCCAGTCAAAAGGAGCTGTGGCTGGTAGGGTCCAGCCAAGTTGTTTTGTCTTGGAATGTTGCTGTTCGGTCCAGGTCCTCCAGAGAAGCCAGGGTAGTTCCTGGTTGCAGAGGACCTTGTGGAGTGCGTCGCCGTCATTGAGATATAAGGGATCTGCCTGTATAGGAGAAATGGCGGACCTCTCAAAAATCTCTGCACAGTCACAGATTCATGCGAGGAGTGAATCAGCTTTTGCATATGTGGATATCGTGAGATGAGGCTTAGGCGGGGCCAAGCTACACAAGCTTTCGGCCCAATGAGCAGCGGCGTGGCTGCATCACAGAGCGTGAAGCATCCACGGCTTCCGCAGCCAGATGAAGATGCATCGCTTGCGGCCACCGTTGCCAACGCGGTGAGTGCTGACACGTGAGGCATGTAAGATGAGGTGAGGGCGAGGGCTGGCGACGCTGCTGAGCTGGCAGCATGCGTTCCCCGCGCCAGTCGGCCCTACCGCCCACTCGATACGTTTGCGATCGACAGCAGAACGCCAAGCCTACATCATCCACGCTTCTTGCTTTCCCACCCACCGCGCAACAACACATCCACACGCCTCGCCGCCGCAGAACTGCATCTTCCGCGCACGCCGCCGGCTGATGCCATCCTTGCACTCGTCACGACCGGGGGATCCAACGCTGCATATTCTTCGACCGTTGACGGTGCCGCGGTGGTGCATGAGGCCCATCTAACATGTCCTTGTGACACGAGCTATCTCTCGCGCCATCGCCCCGACCTCACATTCGCTATCCTGCGGCCGATAAGGACACCACCAGAGAGTGTGTGTGCGCTACCCAAATCCCCTCTGAATTGAGGTCCGCGGCGTCGCTGCCATCTCAACCACCTCGGCATCCCCCGCCCACTTCCATCGTCCTCCACCACCCAGCACACCATCGCCATGGGCAACAGCCAGGGCAAAGAAGCACGCCCCGGTTCCTCGCGGGATCAGCACCAGCCGTCGAGTGCTCGTCACGGCAGCTCACCCACGGCAGCCGCTTTTGACGACACCTCACGCCACGGCCGCTCCAGCAGCAGCGTCATATACAGTTCTCGCAGCGGGCGTGGGAGCAGACATGACCTGTCGTTTCTAGGTATCGGCCCCAGCTCGGAGCGCGACCCGGCCCTGGAACCACGCCGTGAGACCAAGGCGGAGCGCGAGGCGCGCAAGCTGGAAAAGGAACACAACCTCCGGTTGCAGGAGCGAGAGCGTAGTCTTCGCGAAGAGGGCGTGGACGGCGGCTTTCTGGTCACCCTCGGCACCTACACCGGGCCGGAAGACTACAGCAAGCCCGTTGTGCGGCAGTTGCAGGTAGGCGCCACCAACGCTGCGTGACCGACGTATCTCACAATATCTAGATTGAGCGCCGCCTAGCTCCCTTTTGGAAAGGCATCGACGACCACGAAGACACATGGACCGAGCACCAGATTGTCGCCGTCGTCAATGGCAAAGAGCTACCCGCCGCCGACGAGATACCGCCCGAAGAGCCGCCCCGCCCCGCCAACCTCAGCAGCGAGTGGAACCCACGAAGTTCGAATCACAACATCAACAATCTCACAATCCCCATTGGCGGTCGCTCCATGTCACAGACTTCCGATCGCTCCACAAACCTGTCGCCGTCGCATCCTGCCTTCTCGCTACCATCACCAACATCTCCCATATCCGCCCCTTCCTCCTCATCGCCTTTCTTCCGCGGCCGAGCGAAGACCCTGGCCGCGCTAACGACTGGCTCGCGCAACAACTCACAGACCGACATGGTCCCACAGGAACTGCAGCTACCAAAGGATCCGTACGTCAACGGCCAGCGGATCGAGGTTTTTCTGTATAAGGAACCCCTAGAGTGTCCCATATGCTTTTTATATTATCCGCCATATCTGAACAAAACACGTTGCTGCGACCAACCCATCTGTTCCGAGTGTTTTGTGCAAATCAAGCGATCGGACCCTCATCCGCCCGAGCACCACGATGACCAGGGTAATCCTGTCGAGGCACAAGAGGATGGTCAGCTGGTCTCGGAGCCAGCATGCTGTCCTTTCTGCAAACAACCCGAGTTCGGCATCACATATGAATCTCCGCCATTCCGCAGAGGGCTGTCATATGCCTTACAAGGTCATGGCTTGGCCAGTGCTGCTTCTGCCATGTCGTCAACCTCTTCACTGCATTCGCAGGGCATCACCTCTCCCGGACGGCGAAGGGCGGCATCTCTTGCGGCTAACGACAGTACTGTCATTACGACAGACCGCGTGCGCCCCGACTGGGCAAAGAAGCTGGCGGATGCGAGGTCTCATGCTTTGCGGAGGGCGGCAGCTGCTACCGCACTGCATAATGCTGCGTATATGATGGGCAGCATACAGTCTGAAGGCCGAGGCTTTGGTCTCGGACGACGGAGACGTACCATGTTCGGCAGCGATAGCGCCGGCAGTAGTGGCCAGGGGACGCCGCGACGCGACGGCGAAGTGAACGCTCTCCTCGCCACAGCTGGATCATCCAATCGGAACGATGGCCAGGCCGACCTGACTTCTGGCCGGCAAAGCTCGAGGCGGGGCAACAGACTCGAGGACCTGGAGGAGCTCATGATGATGGAAGCTATTCGACTTAGCCTTGCGGCTGAGGATGAACGCAAGAGGAAGGAAGAGAAGGTGGCTGTCAAAGACGCGAAGAAGGAAGAGAAGAGAAAGGCCAAGGAAGCAAAAAAGGTCGAGAAGGCTGCGCGCAAGAGCGCATTCTTTCCACCGAATCAGGATGGCGTTGAAGACGAAGCAGTTGGTTCATCTTCCGCCACTGGCAAGGGCAAGGCAGTGGACCGTTCTGGCGGATATGCGGGCCTGGACGCAATGACCGGATCCACTTCCACGAATGCGTCTTCCTCAAAGGATTTCTCACAAAAACATCTCGAGCACAGTCGGGCGCAGATCCAGCGGGAGGTATCAAACACTGGAAGCTCGCCACCCTTTGAGCCAGGTCCCGAACAGCAATCCCACAGAGCCGCACTTCGGAATCTCTCGAATGCTTCTTCCTCGGTCTCCTCCTTCGCTGACTCACTCGAGCAGAACCAGACTCTTGGTGCCTCGTCATCCTATGGACTAAGCCCCAATGCCTCGGGCATCAGTCTGGATGCGGAAGACACTCCTCCGCAGGGTACTCCTGGTACTGAACCCATGTTCAACTTCAGGAGCCTCGCGGAGGTCATCACGAAAGAAGACGGCAAGGACGAAATCAACGCGCATCACATTGAGGACGTGGCAGAGGGTAAAGCAGCGGCAACAAAACCTAGTCAAGTTCAAGTCACTGCCGTCGATGGCCACAATGGGGAAAGCTTCAAGGTCCCAACAAAGATTTCCATGGAATCTGCCGGTGCGCCGAGATTACCTGACATAGAGCCCATGTCACCGCTGGAGGCCAGCGTAACCACGTTGAAACCCTCTGCTCCATCCGTGGAGGATGAGGACGAGATTGAGCCTGCACCGCGCGTGGAAATCGTCAGTGACCACTCGGATCACCTCGACCAGAAGCATATTGGCGATGTGAGCATGGTCGATAGCATCCCGCATCATCAGGCTACCCAGTAATTTCTTTTGTGGGTTTGTTCCTTTCCAGACCTGGAATTAACAGGTGCTAGACCGCATGAGCTTTCTTGTGATTTGCTTCTGCAAGTAGCACTCGTCATGGCGGTCTGCTCGGTGGCGTTGTGGCACATATTTCAGGTATATTCTTTTTTGATTTTGGAGTGGTTTCTGACTGGGAATGGGATGCATGATGGCTGGGTTTGAGCTGGATTTGGGTGGTGTCTGCCTTTTTGGGCTTGTGGGCCTGGCGTTTTGGGTGTTTGGTAGGATGGCGTCTTTGGGCGCATGTTCTCGGCTGTGAATGAGAAGATAGAGGCCTAACGCAATTGAGCTTTTTGAAAGAGTTCCACATGGATGTGTTTGGAGATGTAGATTGATTCAATAGCACAACATGTACATTCAGACGCATGGGGTTGCAAAAAATGCCGTGAGTGCTCCATGGTGTGGCATCCGCCGCCGACTCGTAGATTTATGTGCCGTCAAACTAGCATTGCTGATAGGTGCCTCTGGCTCCCTGTAGTCCATCCTCTGGTTCCACGACCTGTCTTGTTCCGCCGACCTCTCCCAATGCTCGGCACATCGGACTCGCTGGTCGTGTCTTCCAACCTCCGTGATATCTCAGCAGCGGTGTAGTGTAATCCGCGCCCCAACGACCAACGAAGATGTATCACCGCTGCGCAGGCTGATACACTACATGCTACCAAACGCCCTCTTTCTTGCTCGTAATACGAACCCTACCACTCCTCCCATCCTAGTAACCCTCCAATTGTTTGCCGTATTTCCCGCGCTGACCCAAGCTGCCACCATCCATCAAATGCGAATGCGAACATCCCTGTACGACAACAGTGGGGATGGTCGCCGCGAAAGCAGTTGAGCCATGTGGTCTGTCCAGGTCCGAAGGAGTGCGAGGGGCTTTCCGGGACTGAGTAGGTCGAGGAGCGTGAGCGTCCAGCAGAGGGTTTGGATGAGTAGCAGGAAGGTGACGCAGGTGTGGAATGTGGACAGTTTGGGGAACATATTGGTAGGTGGGGCTTTGAAGCGGGTGGAAGGATGAGATGGTGTGGATGTGGGTGTGACAGAAAGAAAGTATTATGGATGTGAGTTTGAGATGTACAAGGGTAACGGTACTCTGTCGGTGAAGTAGTGCGCTGGCGAGTTGTGCTTGCGGATCACTGTTATGTGTAGGTATATGCCAGGTGTGTGTGTGGTTGCAAGAGTCCGTGCCGCTTCGTAGCGGTGAACAGGCCAGCATGGCCAATTCGTGTTCAATCTAGAAATGCGATGAGGTGGCTTTTTGGCTCCCTTGACGACGGTGTTACACGGTATCTATTCATAGTTAGACGAATTAATATCGTGTGTCATACGGTAGGCATCGCGTATATTGCGGAATGTTGCTAGGAGATGGGATGGAGGCTGGGTGCGGGGAGATGCTATCTATGTGTGGGTACGAGGCTGGTTAGCGCGCTAGTCAAAATTGGGCTTAGCCTTGCACTAGGCGATCGAGTATTGTGACCTGTCAAATGATTGATGGCTCTTTTTCCGCTCTTTGTATGCGATTGAACCCATCGCAACTTATACAAATCGGCTGCAGCTGTAACCACTCCAAGCCACTCTGTGTAGCTCCTGAAGTTCCAACTGACTGCAACTACAACGTCCTAGAGCTCGTCCTGCCCACAGACCTCCCCGCATATCCTCAAACTTTCCGTTTCCTTCCGTACCTATTCCACACTCCCGGTGTGCGGTACGCTTGTAAAGCTCTTAAAGGACTCAAGGGGTGCTACTTTGCTTCCGCTATCAGACTCTTCAAATCCGTACACAGACCGCTGCAAATGGCTCTGGAAGGCGGATTAAGAGCAGTTAGTCCATCAGCATCGAAGCAGCAGCCAGGACCAACGCCAGGAGAAGAAGATAAGCTCTCCATGTAGCATTAGGCCAACACAAAGCTGACTGATACACACAAGATGTCGTCATCCTCCATCAAATGCCTGGGTGTCTCGTAACGCGATATCCCAACTCCACCGTCGTCAAGGCAGGGAGGCGAGTTACCATTGATGAGCGACCGGCGTTGGAATTGGCCGAAAAATACCGTCTTCCACTCCCACACGTGCATGACGCGGGGCAGGGACCCTTGGCCGGAGAAATGTTCATTTGAATGGACTTTGTCCCGGGTGAGAGGCTTGACATGGTTTGGCCTAGTATGTCGGCAGAGGATAAACACAGCTTATGTCGCCAACTGCGGGAAGTGCTGACGATAATGCGTTCCATACCATCGGAAAGTGGGCTCATTGCATCTTGCTCGGGTGGAGCAGTGCGCGACAATCGCCAATACAGCGACTACTGTGGCGGCCCGTTCGTGGACGAGACAACCTTCAACTCGTCATTCTACTTTGACCTCGTGGCGACAACACCAAGTCCAATTCGCGACGCGCTGTCCCAACAACTCCGTAACGATCATCGCATAGTCTTCTCGCACGGCGAACTTGCACAACATAACATCTTGGTCCAAAATGGCCGCATTAACGGCTTGTTGGATTGGGAAAACGCAGGGTGGTACCCCGAACACTGGGACTACATCAAGTTCTTCGAGCGACCCTGCAAACATAAAGACTGGAAAGATTACGCAAAAGAGATATTTCCTCAGCTGTATGATCACGACATCGCATATCACCAAGCCATCCTGCGATGGCAACGACCTTGAGAAGCTACACAGGTTCTTCACTCGCTTCCAACGTCGCATCTATCATTCTAGTCACGCCACCGTCGCAGTCCTCCTGTGTTATATACCCCGCCGTTGCAAGCCTCTGGAGAGCGTCTCCTACCCAGGTCTGGCAGTTAAACTCGCGGCTGGAATTTTCGATGGGTGTCTAGTAGATCAAACTTGCTAGCTGGGCTTTCGTCATCGGCGTCTTAAGCCTTCCAACTGAGACTTCTTTGGCGAATTTGAGGCTCATGGCTGGGTCATAATCGTCTCTTGTTTGGAGCTCATATGCCATGTTTGGGCCAACGATGTGGATGAGCATCGATGCGAGCCCACCATCCGGCCGAAGACAAAGAGCAGTGTGTCGATATTTTTGGTAGTCAAGCGGGTCTCCAATGTGGTCATGCGATACTAAGGCTAATATTGAGCAATGATTGCACACTGGATGAAGCAAGTTTTTGGCTGTTGGCAGTGTGGGAGTGTACTACTCTGATTCTACTGATTAGAAGGTAATCGATAGTTGGATCGAGCCACTACCTTCGAGATGCGTAGAACCCGTATGGGAACCGGTCCTTGGCCTGATTGAGGCGATAATAAATTCCTGACGGTGTATGCTCAGCAGTATAGTAGTAAGCCAAATTGGCATCGTCAATCTGATCTGGACGATATTGCGACATAGCTAGACGGCGGTTTGCTCTAGACTCAAGCTACAATTCTCACCGCAAGGTATATATACTTCGCCGCAAAGTATCTGCGCTCAATTTTGGGCTCCCATCATGCCCCCCTTTCAATTAGCGCCAGCATATATCATCAGCAATTTGACATTGGGCAAATAAGGTACGGACCCGACTTTAAAGCTCCAGCTCTGGATGCTTCTTAGATTAAGCCGTGCCGGCGTCCTTGAAATTTTCCATATGCCATCCCGTGCGTGCTACTCGTTCATGTTACAAATGTACTGAGGCAGTGCCCACCATGCTTGCGCATCCAAACGAGAGTAATGGTTGCCGCCGAACGCCTTGAACAAGTGTTCTTAGCTGAGGTGAACAATGTGTGGCTGGGTGTGGTGCCGTAAGAGTGTTCTGGGATCCATCGTGGAGTGTAGCTCAACATGTTGATCGTTGCCCACCGGCAATCTTCGTAGTACAACTGAGATCTAAATGCTCATTAGTGCAACGATAATTTTCCATTCGGCTTCGAAGTCGAACGGTGGACAAAGGCAAGGCGGTCCCTTGGATGCCAAGAAATGCGGGCTGAACATGCACCACCGAGCCGAGCTCCGACACTCGTCATCACCCAAACCCACCCTCCACAATCACGACCTCAACCATGGCCGACGAAATGCAAATAAACCCCCAACGAGCAAAGCAGCTCGCCGAAAATCTCGCCAGCATAACCTCACGCCTCAATGCCGCCAACAAAAGCTCCAGAAACGTAATTTTGCCCCGCCCATACCCCACGCCATTCCACCTAACTGATCAACATAGGTCCGCCTCATAGCCGTCTCCAAGCTCAAACCCGCAACCGATGTCCTCGCCCTCCATCAACCCCCCGCACCACAGCAACAGCAACCGCACACCCACTTCGGGGAAAACTACGTCCAAGAACTCCTCGAAAAATCGCGGCTCCTCCCCCGCTCGATACAATGGCACTTTATAGGCGGTCTGCAGTCGAATAAGTGCAAGCAACTTGCGGAGCAGATACCTAATTTGTGGTGTGTGAGCAGCGTGGACAGCGAGAAGAAGTGCAACGAGCTAGAGAAGGGGCGGAAAGCGCTTGTCGAGAAAGATGTTGATGGCGTGGAGGGGAAGCTGAAAGTTAAGGTGCAAGTCAACACTAGCGGGGAAGAAAGCAAATCTGGCGTCGAACCGGGCGATGCGCTCGCGCTGTGTAAGCACGTCGTGGAGAAGTGTCCGCATTTGGAGTTGAGTGGGTTGATGACTATTGGGGCTATTGCGCGGAGTCAAGCCACGACGGAAGAGACTAAGAATGAGGACTTCGAGGCACTGAAGAGTGTAAGGGGAAAGGTTGCGGAGGGTCTTGGATGGGAAGAGGAGAAGTTGGAGTTGAGTATGGGAATGAGCTCGGACTTTGAGGGCGCGATTGCGATGGGAAGTTCTGAGGTCAGGGTTGGAAGTGATATCTTTGGGGAGAGGCCGGCAAAGAAGGACGCAGTGGTTGTGGAGAAGGGGTAAAGTGTTTGGTGTAAAGAAACGGAATAGAATGTCACAACCACCAGAGTGTTCGTTCATTAGTGCTGGGATGAATTTTCATCAAGAGTCGAGCCGATTCGAGGTAGGTTCTGCGGACCGATATCTTTCGCATAGCCCGTGTATTACATGTTGAGGGATCAAGACAGGCTAACCATAGGGGAGGTCATGCTTGATATACGGCGGTCAACACCTACTGGTGTATCCTCATAGCCTCCAAGTAGATCTTCCCGTTTAATTCACGTTCACCCTTTTTCTTCTCGGGAGCCCTCACTTATTTCTTCTTCCAATCCATCTTCCAAACTCGCGCCGTCCCACCTCTTCTCCTCCCAGTCTTTTAAACTCAAATTCGCGCCGGTTTCACAGCTCCCCGTCCATTTGGCCACCATGTTTCACCGCGCACAAGCCACCCCAAGTCGTCCATTGCCTCCCCAGCCCACATCACCGATGTTATAGCAAGCACCCATCAAGTAGGGTATAAAGTGATTGATTCAGTGTTCGAGCAGCAATTGCAGAGGGAAGCCCATACATACATGGAGAAGTAATGTGATTCCAAATATCATCTGATCTAATTCTCCCCTTTCAACAACCAATACGCATACGGCGACACAGCGACTTGGCATCACAGCCACACAGCGACACGGCGACACGGCGACACGGCGACACGGCGACACAGCGACGCGCATTCGAGATGAGGTACGTTCTTTCGCACAATTAGCGCCCTCAGACTGACTCCAAGCCAGTGGTTCGCCAACATATAGAGGTAGTGGTAGTCCGACTCCTCGCGGGCGTCATGTTGCGGGGCCCGTTGGCCCTCCAACGTCGATGCTAGCAAGTGCCTTGTCCTCTAGCCCGTCCGTCCCCGCTACGAGTACGGGGCCCGGGGTGACTACCGCCGCGGACGGAGCCAGCCAGCTGCCGATCTTATCGACCGCACTCGCAGGTACCTTGCACGGGTCCACGAACGCAGGCACAATGGCGGACGAAGGCATGTTGCCCACTCCAAAGCATGGTAGCCCTTCTCCGCCCTCCACCATTGGCGCATCATTCACCGGCCTGACTGATGTCCAAAAGGGTGAATTCTTTCAGAATATAACCACTGATGCCCGGTTTCAAGCATTTAGCCAGGACGAGTTACGCTCTGCAGATTATGCGCAAATCCCGAGCTCCCAGTCTACTTTGGACTGTTTCCCGAGCACCACTTTCCCCAATCGTTCTCCCATTCAGCTGTACGTACATCTGTACACGTCTGGTCGGTTGCAAACTCGTCGCTGACTCAACGACAGGTTCAAGGGTCCCAGTATCGACATATTGGTCGGTCTCGACGCCTCGCCCTTAGACGACCAACAGCTTGAACAATGGAGTCTTCCGAAAGCACTGCTATCGCACCACTCAGCCTTCCTCAAAGCAGCCTGTACGAATGACTTCAAAGAGCGAGACAAAAATTGTATCAATCTACCCACCGACGACCCGAAGATATTTGCTCTCTTCGTCGAGTGGATGATCTATAGGCGGTGTACCATCCCAGCATTTTGGGGATGCGCAAACTCTTTCGCAGCCGCCTGGGTGCTCGGCGACAAATTGATGGCGCCTGCATTCAAGGATTACGCCCTAAGTAGGCTATATATGTGGCACTCGAGCTCAAGCTCCTTCAATTCTACGACCATGGCGGTGGCGGCGAAAGATGTTGCGTACGCATTGGCTAACACTACGGTCGGATCTCCCCTTCGACGGTTCTATCTCGACTTCGCTGCTACCTATTTCGCCGATCCTAAACGTGTCACTAGTTCTACGGAAGATTGGGATGAAGTCATTTTGGAGCATGACGATGCGCGCATTTTCTTGCTGCGTGCGTTCAGGGCGGCTCCTGCTGAGCGGTGCTTTCTCAAGGATGTTGCGCATTATATGGAGGAGGATGTGGGGATCCAGCTGGGGAAGAATGTGCCGCAGATGAGTAGTTCGACGGAGACGGAAAATACGTCGTAAACTTGAGCTTGCGATCAAGGCGTGCGTGCGCTGTTCATCAATTGAGCTAAGCAAAGGGCGAAGTCGGGATTATCGCAACGTGGAGAGGTCGGGAGAGATGAACGGCTACGGAAATTATAGCAGTTAGATAAAGCTGTCGGACGAGGACCGCCCGCTCCGTCCAAAGCACGATAATGAAAGCTACATGCAGTGTTGAGACTTGAAGTTTTGTTGTGGCGTAGTTGGCTTGTTCACCGACTTCATGTCACATTGATAGCCCATCTCAAGTACCGCCGCAACACTACCCTTCAAACGTTGACGCCTTTGCCGCAATCGCTCGCTCCACTGGACATTTTGGCCGGGGTGAAGAAGCGAATAGGCGCATCTGCATTCTTCCTTTTCGTTTATCCAAGCACTGGACACTGCGCACTCCTGCATCGCCACATACCGGCATCTGGAATTGACTGCGGCGCAGTCTTCCCACTTACCATGGGTGACCAGCACGCTCATCCCTCTCCCATATTTATATTCGTCTACCTGCGCACTTCAACAAAAGAGGTCGAACAGCATGGCACTTTCGCAAGGCCAGTCTCTTCCTCCCGAGGGGACGGCGATAGAACACCAGTCATCGACCAAAGAGACCGAGACCGCCCAGCATGAGAATGATTCTCTACGAAAAGTCCAGGGATTCTGGTGGGCACTTGTCCTGACCGCAATCATCTCCTCAACATTCCTTTACGCCCTCGATAACACCATCATGGCGAACATTCGTCCAGACATCGTGGATAGTCTAGGTCACATGGAAATGCTTCCGTGGATCTCAGTTTCATATCCTTTAGGCGAGGTTGGGACCTGTCCCTTTTGGTAAGTAAGATATCCTCCCCCCAAAGCTGGTCAGTGATTCACAAGTGAAAAGGGGTGGAATTTACACCCGGTTCGACAACAAATGGTTGTATCTATTTACACTGTGCCTTTTCGAAGCAGGATCAGCTTTGATAGGTTCGGCTCAGTCAGTGGAAGTCCTGCTCATCGGTCGCGTCCTGGCTGGCATTGGCGGCTCGGGAATATATGTGGGGACAGTCAACATCATTTCTGCCATGACGACCAACATGGAGAGAGCGCAAAGTCTAGGGTTCATCGGGGTCGCTTGGAGCACCGGTACCATGTAGGTTGTGTGGCCACACTCTTCTCGCGAGGGTCTGCTGATATTCCCAGCCTTGGGCCGATCATTGGCGGAGCATTCAGTGACTCCAAGGCAACATGGCGCTGGGCGTTCTACATCAACATATGTATTGCCGCCGCAGCTGCACCAGCTTGTGTCCGCTTCATTCCTTTGATATCCCCGGACAAAGACAAGCTATCCCTTCGAATCAAACGAATCGATATCGTCGGGTCAATTTTGTTTGCCGGCGGCATGTCAACTATCATAATGATTCTCAGCTTCGGAGGCGCGATATGGTCATGGAATGATGGGCGCATGGTCGGTCTCTACGTGGCTACTGCCGTTATTTGGCCCACATTTGGCGTCCAGCAGTGGCAAAACCTCTTCACGGACCATCGAATCTTCCCTGTGGAGCTCTTTACCGATTGGCACATGTGCAACTTTTTCATCCACACATCGGTTTCCATATCGAACATCGTCGTCACGGTGTGGACGCTGCCTTTGTTCTTTCAGTTCATCTACGGCGACTCATCGCTTCGTTCCGGACTCTTCGTCTTCGCAATTTCGACTGCTGCTATCGTCGCAGCTGGAGCAGGTGGTGCGGTATTTCCCAGGTACACGTTGTACATGGTCTGGTTTGCTGTTGCGTGTAGCTGTATGCTCATCGGAAACTCACTGCTTGCTACAATCTCGAGCACTACAAGCCGCGCTAGCATCTGTGGCTATGCTGCGCTTCAGCTGTTTGGATGTGGATTGGTCGTTCAACTTCCCTTTACTATCGCGCAAGTCAAGGCTTCTACGAAAGGCGTCCGCTCGGTTACCTCCTTTCTTGTAACTGCCCAGATGGCTGGGGTCGCCTTGTCGATAGGTATTGCGACATCGATATTTGTCAACCAAGCCGCTACGGATATCTCTTTTCTCATACCGGGTATGCCGCTGAATGCAGTATATGCAGGTCTCGGAGGAGCAGGTACTCCGTTGGTGAACGGCTTGTCTGTGGAATTGCAGAAGCAAGTCTTGGGCGTGATTGCGAAGAACATTGGGAGAGTCTTCTACCTGAATGTTGCTAGTAGCGGATTAGGCCTTCTTACTTCATTCTCCATGAAGCGGGAGCGACTTCAGTTGTAGATTTAGGAATCACGAGTGTTCAGATGCGATCTCATTCGTTTCCGTACTTGGCACATCACTAGATACTAGTGGCTATCGTGGCACCCTCACGCCTGCTATAGAAGCGGTGCGCCGCATTAGATGAACCTGCGCCGCATGACTGCATGGGAAAGGCATTGGGAGCTCGAGTTGTTCGTCACTATTTAAAAAGATAGACCTGCGCCGTCTAGCCTTTCAACTCCTTCATACCATCTTCCTCGCCGTAATTTTCTCTGCTAAAACAATTACCTTAACCAACCCAAGTACCATCCACCATGGCCCAATCCCCACTGTCCGGCTTCGCCATAGTTACAGGCGTCAGTCACTTTCCACCCCCCCTCCCTCCGTCCCCCGACTCCACCAAGCTAACCCAAACCACAGGCCGCCAGCGGCATCGGCCAGGAAACCGCCCTTGCGTTTGCCGAAGCGGGCTTGAAAGGAGTCCTCTTTGCAGACCTGCAAGGCGACAAAGCCTCCCAAATCGCTTCGGAGAGCAATAAGACCGCAAGCTCAGATGCGTACAAAGCAGTGAGCTGTGCGGTCGACATCACCAACGTCCAATCCGTCCAGGATATGGTTGATTTGGCGGTAAAAGAGTTTGGGAGAATTGATTACCTTGTCAATTCTGCTGGGGTGAGTAGAATGTCACTTGGTGCAGTGAATATGGGATGACGAGTTGACCTGACGCGAGGAAAGACCGATATCCACACCCGGGCCCCCTTCCACGAAACCTCCGACGATGACTTCGACCACATCTTCAACGTGAACGCTCGAGGTACCTACCTAGTTAGCAAAGCCGTCGCGGCGGTAATGGCGACCCAAGAGCCAGCGACCATCTCAACCAAGCGCTTTGGCGACCGAACGCTCAGCCGAGGCTCGATCGTCAATGTAGCCTCTGCCATGGCATTCGGCGCTTTGCCGGGGAAAACGCCGTATGTGACGAGCAAGCATGCACTTCTGGGGATTACTCGGGCGTCAGGTGCGTTTATGAAGTGGTGCTCTGACTGCATGTCGCGTATGCTGACACTGCATAGCTATAGACCTCAATCGCCTTGGTATCCGGGTGAACATCATCAGTCCCACGTGGGTCAATACGCCCATGTTAGGTCTGCTGCATGGCGGGACCGAAAAAGGCGTGCATCACATGGAGCAGATGATTAAGCAAGTTATTCCGATCGGTAGGGCGGCGGATCCGGATGAGGTTGCTGCGGCAGTGCTCTATCTTTGTGGAGCTACGTATGTTACGGGGGCGAATATCATGGTTGATGGGGGATTGAGCATTGGGCCGAGTCTGTAGACGCTGGGATTGGGCCGAGTCTGTAGACGCTGGGACTGTTTTCACTCGGTCAGATGGCAAAGAAAACCGAGGAAGTAAGATAACACTCGTGTCACTTTTGTCTACGTCATTCGGTATTTTCGATTGTAGAGATCCCACCCGGCGACAATTGATCAGATGGTTCCAAACTCCCACGAGCTCTCCCAGTGGTACTTCTTCTCGGGTCCAAAGATCTGCTTGTCGAGACGGCCCCACTCCGGACTAGAAGAAGTTAGAGGGATTCAAATGCGATCTCTAGAAGACTTACTGGTTAATGCCATCAACGTAATCCTGGGCTTCAATGGCAATGCAGCCGTCCCTTGGGATGAATTTGTCCTTGCCGGCGATACCCTGCGTGCTCTTGAATTCGGTCTTGCCATCGTTCCAGTTGCAAGTGTACAGGACGACAGCATCCTGGTTGGTGCGCATCTTCGCCTCGATACCGGTAAAAGCGCTGCTCAGAGTAAGGACGACGTCTGACTTCTTCCTGTCGTCGTTGAAGGCCCAGGCGCCGTTGTACCCGTGGCAGCCGTTACCGCAATGGTTCTCGAAACCGGCGTTACCGGATGCGAAGCCAAGCTGATGCGGTGCAGTCCAGAAGTCGTCAATGGAGTTCTTGGCGACCTTCGCAATGACGCCCGTTGGGAGAGCATTCGCATCGGCCACCAAGACGCGCTTCGCCGCGGGCATGTATGCGGTGTGGTTCCAGACGGTTCGGGTATCCGGGTTGGCGAAAGCATCAAGCTGGAAGTAGGTGTGCTGGGTCAGCATAATGGGGGTCTTCTTCTCGAGAGACTTCGCGTCCATCACAATGCTCCACTTGTCCTTTGAGACGGAGTAGGTGACTGTGGCCGAGATAGCGCCCGGCATGCCAGTCAATTTGGCATCATCGTAGAGGGTAAACGTGATTGATTTCTTGGTCGCCTCTGTAACGTTCCAGAAGCGGAATGACCAGTTGTTGGTGCCGCTGTGGAGGGTGTTGGGTCCGTCGTTGAGCTCGGTATGGTACGTGACGTTGTCTATGCTGAAGGTGCCTTTTCCGATGCGGTTTACGTATGGCCCGGGGATGGCATTGTAGACTGGGTGTCCGGGATCGACGGCTGCACCATGGTGAGGATGGTTCTTCTGCGAGCTGGTGAAGACTTACGGTAGAAGGACGTGTTGTCGTAGCCTAGGACAATGTCACGCTCGATGCCGTCCTTGTCTGCAAACATTGTTAGATACACCCAATGATCGAACAGTGGTGTCCTTACCCTTCACGAACAAGTTGGTCAAGGTAGCCCCATACGGAATGAATTGAGCCTTGATTCCCTCGGCCTCAAGAGTGTACCTCCCATCCGCATCGGGCTTCGCTTTTGGACGGATCGCAGCAGCGGAGGCGGCCGCAACGAAAAGAGCGCAAGAGAGCTTCATCGTGATCCTATTCCGATTGTGCGAGAGAGCGAGAAAACCAGAGAACAAAGAGCTGTTCCCAAGAACCAGCTCACTGACCTACTTATATGCGCTTCAGGAACCGCAGGTCCGGATGCCGGAGCACTGGAGTCAGCTCTCGAAGCGCCCCATATTTGATTCGCTCTATAACCTGGGGAAAAACAGTGAGTTTCCGGGAGTTGCAATATGTAATTAATCTGTCTGAAATTTACCCCGGCATCTGCAGGGTCAAGCCGAGCCGAGGCGAGCCATTGCAGTCGGGGCGTGGTTCCTGCAGCGTGTCGTGCTGAACGGATGCAGTTCGCTTTCTTGGAATGCGACTCGAGCGGAGTGTCTTAGGATGAAGAGGGAAGGTGAGGAAGAGCGTTGTCTTGGAACCGGTCGTCGTTCCCGTCGTTCCCGCCTCCCGGAACAATGTGGGGGCTCTCTTAACGGCTAGCGTGGTCCTCGATGGACCCCAACCCATTGTGCTGATGCAGGCTGGATCCTTCGCACCATACACCTGAGCTTGCATTCGACGCTGCTGGCCCATGGCTGCGTCGACCCATGAACAGCTCGACAGGCTCTTTGTGCCGTGGGGCTGGCGATCTTCCCGCCACTGCTGTTGCCTAAACCACCATGAACTATCACCGTCTCGCTGCGGTCCAGCTTCGACTCCTGCTTCACGGAAGTCAGCACTCGGGAACAACAACACGATCAATCATCGAAGAAATTGACTCCGTGCGCCCAGAAGATTTGCAATGGGGCTCTGCTCTGTCTGCTATTCAATCGATTTTAGCAACCTTCCGTCTCTCCCGGCGCATTACGAAGCATACCATCTCGCGTGGAAGAATGATTCTGGCTTACTTGCATTCGTTAGCCCACGGCTAGGTGAAGCGCGTAAGACTGGCCAAGATATCGAGGAGTCTAGCCAACCTTTGGGTGTGGCGCATCACCAATCTATCGCCGAGCTGACTGCAGCTGCTCAAAATTGCTCAATTTGTCGTCTCGTTGAGCGCGAAGTGTCTGGGCATTTAGCCGCGCGCACTGAAGCCGAGAAGGACGAAGTCTTTACTTACTACCAAAAGAAGAGAAACCGCAATGGACCGGATTATCGGATGTGGCTGGCAAAACGACGCGACGATTGCGAAGGATTCTTGGTGATTTCTCCAGATGTGGTCACTTCCGCTGAGGTGTGGATTCTGGCTGCAGTTGGGTTTTGCGTTGAAGGTAATTCACCTCTACCAAAAAGGCTGGAGGAGGCTAACATGTAGCTTACAGACAATGATCCGTTGGGCGCTCTGCTTCCAGGACGTGTTCTTAAAAGTGACTCCTCGTCCGACACGACTCTCGCACGAGCACTTGGGTTTGTGCGCGAATGCAATGAACACCACACAGGCGGAAGGTGTTCGATGGATGAAGGGGTATGTAATATCACAGCGAACATGGCTCGCCAATCGGTCGTGGTTTGCGCAAGATTAACCAGCTATCGTCTTAATCAATGAGTCCAGGACCTCGCTGATTTGGGAGTTACGATTTAGGCTTTACCCACCAGAGTGCTTGAAATCGGTTCTGAGGCCTCTCCAACCGCGGTCAAACTCGTCGCATCGCATGGGGCCAAAGGGAAATACACTGCGCTAAGTCATAGATGGGGGGAGAAGAACCCGTATGCTACTACGCGCACGAACCTAGAGGCCTACAAAACGTCCGTACCCCTGGACGATCTACCCAAATCCTTCCAAGACGCGATCACGTTGACGCGCAAGCTAGGGCTGCAATACCTTTGGATCGACGCATTATGTACGTGAGGAGCATCTGGCTCTACGAGACACCAGCTGATCATATTCAAAGGCATCTGTCAAGATGATGGACCTGAGTGGGAACGAGAGTCTTCAAAAATGGCGGCAGTCTACTCGCAAGCCTATGTGGTGCTAGCAGCAACTGGAGCTGCGCGGGATAGCGAAGGCTTGTTCTTCCCGCGGACTCCTCCGACCTACGAAGTCTTTTCCCACGCGAGACAGGGCGTCACTGGGACCGTGCATGCATTTCCAATCCCAAAAGATCGCAGGGCTGCTTCCCTAGGCGGCTACTCCCAACTCGATAAAGAACCTCTGTCGAGTAGAGGCTGGGTACTCCAAGAACGTCTCCTAGCCTCTCGGAGTCTTCATTTCGCCTCCGACCAGATCTTCTTTGAGTGCTATGCCCATTGTCGTAGCGAGGATGGCTACAAAATGAGTGGGCGTCACAACAGCATCCATGAGGAACCAGGTGGCTCCGACCGCAATCCCACGCAGTGGTCGTATCGAGGCCCGTCAATATGGTATGACATTGTAAGAGACTACACCAGAAGGGAGTTGACCAAGGGCTCTGATAAGCTCCCAGCTCTTTCTGGGCTTGCGAGAATCGTCGAGGGACAGACGGGAGACACGTACGTTGCCGGGCTATGGCGGTCAACATTGCTTGAGGGCATACTCTGGCAGGCTTTGGGCAAGCACCGTGGCGCTACGAATGCTCCGTCAGAGTATCGCGCACCATCTTGGACCTGGGCATCGATCGACTGTCTTGCTGCAAACCTAGGGCTTGGTGAATGCATTGAACGCAACACCGCGGACACCCAACGGATTAGCCAATGGGTTGACATCGGGACTGTGTTGGACTGCCATATCGAGTTGAAGGGAGAGAATCCGTACGGAGAGGTGACATCCGGATGGATCAAGATCAAAGCGCCGGTCGAGCCACTCACCCCTAGCGAAGAGAAAGAGCCGGATCACGATACTGTCCCCCACCAACGAGCGCTACGGTTGAAGACACAGAGCGGGAAGCCATTTGGTGCGTATTGCATGCTGGATACTTTGAGTGACGACATGGCTCGGGAGTTGTCACTTTTTGCGTTGCATCTGGTTTACATTGATCGGGAGGCAGGGGGCCGAATGAAGAGTGGTCGAACCGTCCAGGCACTCATTATCACGCCTGTGGAAGGACAGCAGGGTTGCTATCGTCGCGTTGGGAAGATTATCTTTGATGACAGGTCTTTGGGGGAGTGCGGTTGGTTGGAGGATCGTACGCTGATGGAGACTGTGACGTTGTTGTGATTGCGTGGTGGGAGTGTGGTCGCATGCTTTTCTCAGCTTCTGAGCTTTCCAAATTGAGCTACGTTTGGATGCTCCGATCGAGCATGGCGTTTTCTTTGAAGGCATATGATCAATCATCCGTATTCTACATCGAATGAGCGCGTCTGAAGGAGCATCCACTATAATTATTGTAAGAAGTTTGAGAAATGCGCTTTCCACTGGACGAGGCAGTATCCTAGATCCATACGGTGTATACAGATATTTCCTAGTTAGACGTTTGACGAACAACGTTCTTCTCGCTAGCCTTTGTCCAGCAGTCGGCCATCCACGCAGGCATGTCATGTTGGAACTAGAACATGGCGTCTACATCCCAATCCAGCCAACGATGGAACTCGCCACGTTGAAACGCGCTAGCCGATGTTTCGACCCCCAGCACCGGTCTTTGCCTATTCGGTGGATGCACTCGCGTATTTTATGTAAACAGCGTCCAGGAACACGCGTCGAGGCAGATGTTGAGAAGCTGGATTTTACCATGGTTAAGATTGGCAACGCCTTCTCATCTCAACATGTGATTGCGAGAGACGGCTGGCGATGACGCGTCTACCTGTAAGAGTCTCTCGTTGGAGCAGGGCAAATGACACGAATGACGCCGAGCCGTTCCCGGTTCCCAGCTTCCGGGGCCGCGGGGGAGAGGAGCTGGGGGACATGGAATTGGCATCTCGAAAGCGCATGGTACGGCGACTGGCCACGCAGCATCTGTCTAGTCAGAAGTACCTAACGCAATCTCTTCTGCTTTCTGACGCATTGCCGATGCAGGACGCCTGTGTCATACGCAGCCCGTCTCCACTGTGAAAGACTAGACGTTGTCCGAAAGGCTATCGATAAGGCGAAAAGCGGCGCGTCAGAGTTCGGGATCGGATCAGCTCAGGGGGTTTCGATGTTCGATGTTCCATCTCCGCTTTCGGTGCAGAGGCCAGCTCCTCGCCACGCCCGCCAGCGACTAGCAGCACAGCTAGCAGCACCAGTGTATTGTAGCTCCTGAACTCCATGACGTGGGAAAGGCAAGCTCCGAAGTAGCCATGTGGTGTTCGTTGGGCAGCAAACACAGCAGTGGCGCCGCGGTTCTGCATGATGAGTGGCAGGGCTGACCCCTGGCCTCTCATTGCTCTGTGGCGGACTCTAGCGCGTTTCAAGGCAACGGTTCCTGCATCGCCGCACCGGGGGTGCCATTGCCTGTCGAACGGCCCGCTACGGACCCTTTCGAAGTCTTTTTTTGCTCCGACTGCCTGTGTCTTCTTTCCCTCCACCTTCTTTCCCTCCTCTATTGCCCGCCATTGTGTGCTTTTGTGTGCCCGACCTCACCACCCTCGTTCACCTCGAGTTTTCCTGTTGTTTCAATTCCGTGCACGCGACGACGGCAGGCTCCTTCGTTCATTCGCCCGCGTGCTGCGACACTTGCTGCTTGACGCACTCCCCCTTGCTTGCGGTTCGCACAACTCAGCTTCCACGCCGATTCGACGACCGGCAGCGAGTGACGACACACGTTTCTGCAGCGGCTGCCCTTTATGACCAGCCGCAACCCCTCGTTTAGACACTCGCACCAGGGCTTCCAACCGCTCAACAACTCCAGCGACATGGCGGGCAACAACAACGTCCAAGATATCCCCCTCCAGACCGTCGTCAGCCACACCCCTTCGTACACGCCGACGGCCAAGGAGGAGCAGTCAGAGAAGAGTGGCTTGTTCCACCGCGGACGCAGGCGGGTCAAGAAGACCGACTCCAAGGGCAATGCTTACAACCCCGCCCACGTCCCCGACGAGGATGAGGAGAAGACGGCCCTCAACCGTATGGGTCGCTTCTACACGACCATTCTCAACTTCAGCATCATCACCCGGTACATGATCTACGTCGCACCGCTCGCCCTCATCCTCGCCATCCCCATCATCCTCGCGAGCTCCGGCAGCATCTTCAAGGAGACCAATGGCGAGAAGCAGTTGATTGGAGGCAAGACCAACGGCGCCCAGCCCAAGCTCTTCTTCATATGGATCGAGATTATATGGCTCAGTTTTTGGGGATGCAAGATTGTGGCTCACTTCTTGCCTCGCATCTTCGAGTTCCTGGTTGGCGTCGTCAGCCCGGGCGTCAAGAAATACGTCCAGCTGCTTGCAGCTCTCGAGAAGCCATTGTCCTTTGTCTTCTGGATGATCGTCAACCAGGTCACCTACCAAGTCCTCATTGTGCAGGGGAAATCCACTCCAAGCCAGCCAAATTGGATGCAGAAAGTCGGTTCCGTACTGCTCGGTTTGCTGGTCTGCATGTGCATCATTCTCGCTGAGCGCTTGTTGATCCAGCTCATCAGCATCAGCTACCACCGCAAGCAGTTCGACGGAAAGATCAAGGAGTCGAAGCGCAACATCTACCTTCTGGGCCAGATGTATGATGCTTCACGCGCCTTGTTCCCAGCCTACTGCAACGAGTTCGCCGAAGAGGACTATATCATTCAAGACAGCTTGAGCTTCGCACTGGGCAGCAAGAAGACTACCATGGGACACAAACGCTCCGGCTCGAGGACTCCCATGCGGATATTACAGAATGTGGGCCGCATGGGGGACAAGGTCGCCGGCGCGTTCGGAACTGTGGCTCAGGAAATGACCGGCAAGAAGGTCTTTGATCCCCACTCTGCTCACTCCATCGTGCTCGAGGCCCTGGACCACAACAAATCTGCCGAAGCCCTTGCGAGGCGTATCTGGCTCTCGTTCGTTGTTGAAGGCAAGAACGAACTGGACTCGGAGGATATGATCGAGGTCATGGGACCTGGACGGCAGAAAGAGGCCGAGGAGTGCTTTGGAGCTCTTGATCGCGATGGCAATGGCGACATCTCGCTCGAGGAGATGATTTTGACTGTCACCGAGTTTGGGCGCGAGCGAAAGTCGATCAACTCTAGCATGCACGATGTCGACCAGGCCATCAACGCGCTCGATGCGCTCCTGTCCGTCATCGTGTTCGTCGTCTGCGTCTTTGTCCTTAGTGAGTGCTACTTAGTAAAAGAGTTCCATTGCAGCAAACTAACCTCGCACAGTCTGCTTCCTCAGCCCCAGCTTTACTACAACCCTGGCCACGTCCGCCACGGCTCTGCTGTCGCTCTCCTTCGTCTTCGCTGCCACTTGCCAGGAGGTGCTCGGTTCCTGCATCTTCCTGTTCGTCAAGCACCCATACGACATTGGCGATCGCGTCGACATAGGTGTCGATCAGCTCACTGTGGAGCACATTTCTCTCCTTTATACCGTCTTCAAGCGTGTCAACAACGGCAAAATCGCTCAAACGCCCAATATCGTCCTCAACAACCTGTGGGTGGAGAACATCACGCGTAGCACGGCTATGAGGGAACAAGTCTCCATCTTTGCTGCGTGGGACACGTCTTTCGAAGACATTAACGCCCTGAAGCAGGAGCTACTTGCCTTTGTTCGGGACCCTGTCAATAGCCGCGACTTCCACCCGGATATCGAGGTAGAGGTCGTTAGCATCGCTGAGATGAACAAGCTGGAACTCCGCGTGGAGATTCGTCACAAGAGCAACTGGTCTAACGAGAGCCTTCGCGCTGGTCGACGATCGAAGTTCATGTGCGCTCTAGTTGTCGCCCTTCGTAAGGTCCCTATCTACGGTCCTGCTGGCAGCGATGTTGGTTTGGGAGATGCCAGCAAGCCATCGTGGTCTGTGGCCATTTCACCTGAGGAAGCGAAGGCTGTTCGCCAAAAGTACCTCGACGAGAAGGACGCCACTCGCCTCTTTCCCACAAAGAAAGAAGAACCAGAGGATATCAACGACTCCACTTCTGCCGACTACCTCGGTGACGGTCCCGAAGGCCAAGCCATCAACTCCCTCAACCACCGCAAGCCCGGCGCAGACGCTATTCGCGACGATACATGGAACGCTCGCGACGATACTAGCACTATCGGTCGTCCCAGCACAGATGCTCGCCCCGAACATGAGGAATTGCGCGGCCTTCTCCGCAAGGCGACTAGCAGTGGTCGCCGCAGGCAAGGGGAAACCTTGTCGCCCTCTCCTTACGGTGCCTCTTCTTTCGGCGACCCGTCGCAGCCTCGACAAGGCATGCCTCCGATTCCGCTCCCTGTGAACCCATCGCCGGTCGCTACCAGTTTTAACAACCAATATGCCCAACCACCGGGGCAGCAGCAGCCGCGCACTCCGGCTTCTCCGAGCTCCATCTCTACCGGATACGTGGAGGAGTATCAGTACCAGACCATGGTACCCCCACCACGCAGCCAGAGTCGCGGCAATCCCTCCGCGACACAGCAGCAGCAGCAGCAGCCGCCTCAAGCGACAGGAGGCTTGAGGCCAACGCCCTCCAATGCTTCGACCAATCCGTACCGAGTGAGGTCTGACGAGCAGCACCCTTATAGACCGTGAGCGGAATAGATGGTTATGGAACATGTATACGGGGCTCGGACACTAGTCTACCTGTGGAAGCATCTGCAGATCTTCTGTCACGGTGCTGCAATAATGATGAATGGTAATGAATTCCCTTATCGCCCCTAGATGGCGAATAGTACATGTGTAACATTCTGGCATTCTGGCATTGTTTTCCTGCCCTTAATGTATTAGCAGCATGGGGATTTGTCATTTATTTAGGATGGCTTCTTGCATTTGGGGGTTTGGTGTTCTTTGAGAGATTTAGTAGTGGGGTCTTGCGTCGGCGATGGATGCGAGACTGGCGAAAGATCTGGGGAAATGGATACTTTGAACTCATGTTGTGGTTTTGGCTTGGTAGTTTGTGATGTGCTCTTGTGAGGTCTGGTTGTGATGTGGTGTGGTGGAGAGGTGGTTGTAAAGGGGTGTTGGGATATGGCTTTTGGGTAAAGGGTACATTGTGACTGCAAGATCGTGCTAAAATCTGCCTTGATGAGCTTTACGGATGGGCTCCTTTGTGCCTCAAAGTCTACTATCGACGCGTATTGCGCACCATGCATCTAACCAACCGCGACGACACTCAGTAGCCACATAGCCAAAAGTGAATCGGACCTTTGAATATCGTTCCAGCCCGTCCAGGACCCACTGGCCCTCCCATGCGCTTTCCCGACCCATCATTTTCGCGAGTAGGGGCGCAAATACTCAAGAGCTAGACCATGAGTCTGCTCAACTCCGTCTGCAGCGACTCCACGCTACTCTTGAGCGCCGCATTCATCGCACCCGCCTACAAACATAGTTAGCACAACTGCTCCACTCATTATTCCCACCATCGCACAGACTTACCCCATTCTCCGCCACCCCATGCAAAAGCACCACCGCATTCTGCCAATCCCGGCCCGCCTTGTCGTCACTCGCCTGTCCCTCGCCCTTCTGCTCGACCGCAAATTCCTTAATCGCCTCCAGCAATCCCCCGTCGTGTTCCATCTCCTGCACAACGCAGACTGCGCCTTCTCGGGACTGCGCCATGAGGCCTAGTCCGAGGAGGCCTTCGGATCTGGCGTCGGCGTAGAAGCGTTGGCGTACTAGGCGGGCTATGGGTCGGGCGATGAGGGGCGTTTGGAAGAACTTGTCGGTTAGGGTGGTGGGGGAGGAGCTGGGGTTAGGAGGTGTGGTTCGGAGGTAACGTAGGATGGTTATGATGGTGCGGCCGAGTTCGATCATGGGGTTTTTCATGGTTGTGCTGGGGAGGGGGGCGGAGGGAGCGAGTGCTTGAGATACAATGTGGTAGAGTATCGTTGGGTTGGTGGGGACTTCGGTGTCGGTGTCGGGGAGTTGGACGGGTGTGATACCGGCGGGTATTGCTTCGTTTAGTACCTTTTCGATGTTCGGGAGGCAGTTTGAAACGAGCTTGCAGAGGATTGCTGCTGCTTCGCCGCGGACGGATGGATCTTCGAGCGTGAGGAGGTGACAGCATGTTGAGATTAGGCCGGATTCTCCGAGGATGGAGCGGTTGGGTTCGGGGAAGGCGAGGTGTCGCATGAAGCCTTCTGCCGCGTAGAGAAGTGCGGTTTCTTTGCTGTTGGAAAGGATGTCGATGAGAGGATTGTGTAATGCCATACCCACGGTCGCATCGACCATATCGATACAAACCCGATCCGACGTCGCAAGATTCCCTAACATAACGCAGGCACATACTGTAGCCGGGCCTTTCACCGGCTCCCTTAGCATCTCAACGATCTTCTCGAAGAGATGGCTCTGCAGACTAACGTTTTGCACGAAAGCATCTGATGCTGAAACGGCAGCTAGCGAGGAAGCTAGTCGCACCATAAGAACGACATTTGTTTCTTCTGAGGCGACTTTGTTGGGATCGGTCTGTGTGGCTAGCTCGTGGAAGACTGTGCGGGTTTCTTGGGGGGAGAGGTGTGTTGAGAAGGTGAGGAGGAGGTCTAGGAGGCGCTGTAGAGTTAGGGGTGTGGCGATCTTCTGCTGGAAGTCGGCATCCTGGATGTAGTGGACCAGGATTGCGAGATACTCCTGGGTGTGGTCTTCGTGGTATGGCGAGGAAACTTTGAGGATGTTGTTGAATACTTTCAATGAGATGTTGTCGACTAGTTGAGCGGGTGTGAGTTTTTCCGTGGTGGAGTGGAGGAGGTCTGTCGCGTAGTCCATGGCTTCTTCCGGCACTTGGTCTGTTGCTAGGATCGATGCGAGGGTATTGTCCAATCTTAGGTCTGCTGCTCGGATGTGTGCCGGTTCTGAACAGATTAGCATATGTTACGGCGGCCGTAGTGGTGAGACATGCCGAAGTCATTGAACAGATTGAACAGCACTGCAAGAGCAGTCGGAAGGATATCCTCGTTTGCCAGACAGGCAACAACTTTCTCCAATTCCTCGACGACCACTTCGCGATTTACATCTTGTAGCATGCATGTTAGATACGCTGCAGTATTTGGATTGACAAATTGCTCACCGTTGTCTGCGACGCAGTTACCGATGACTCGCAGGTATTGTTTGGCCACTGCTGACGGGTTTGATATGTCAAGGTTCTGCACCACAACTTGGAGTATGCCCGACTCTCGAAATGGCGCTTGCCATGCATCTGTTCGATATTAGCAATAGCTTGATCACCATCGAAAAACGTCTCGCACGTTGCTTTCCCACAGCAGTACCAAGCAGCTGAACAACTGCCAGACTGTTCTCTGACTCAACTCCTTTCAGCGACGCAGCGGTTTTCGTGAGGCGTTCGCTGTCGCCCTGAGGCCCTCGCTCCAGGTACTCCATATCCACCAGATTCTCGCTTAGCTGATCACCAGAATTCATGGTTGCTAACGGCAGCACGGTAGACAGAAAGGCGACCAAAGTTCGATGAAGTGAAGTGATTATGGATACATTTTCGATGTACGTTGATGGTGGCTGGAGGCTGCAGCTGACTGGTGGTGGCCTAGATTATGTGGGCGTGGTCAAGCCTGGGCGGCGTATTCGGACGAAGACGCGTTTAGTGCTGTAAGTCGAGTTCTGTGGAGATGGTCTGAAGTGCGGTGGAGGAGGTGGATTTAGAAAAGATTTGTCTAGCTGCAGGCTATTGGTTCCTACTTCGCTTTTCGACGAATTGGTGGGTTGCGGCACGTTGGGATAGGTGAGACGGGTAGATTTCCCAGGATGCTGCTAGAAGATACAGATCAAGACTATCCGAATTTGAACATAGGGCATTTGTATCGATTCGCAATCAAGGTAAAGGTTACATTCAGTAAGCTCGCTGAGATAACACTTGACTGCTGAAGTTCTGGAGCAAACAATCACGTGTACTTTGCAGGGGTCCGCATCCACGGTTGCCCTTTGCTTGGCGAATTTCTGCGATCTGTCGAGACTCCAACGTGCCGACAACAACACCACAAGCCGCCCAATACGCTCGCTCAGCTTCGCCCTACACCCATTTTACTCGGCCGAACCCACAAACCGCCAACATGACGCGCGCTCAGCAAACCATCTCGATCGCCATGCTCCTGACCTCCGTACGCCCCTGCGCTAGCCACCCAAATCCTCAACACCACTGACAATTGCAGCTTTATCTGGCGGTCTTTATGGAGGTTGTGTCCTTCCCGCAGAAGATACAGAAGGAAATCGTACCGGTAGTGAGTACTAATGTTGGAATTGGGCACAGGAATGGCTGTTGACTGGCTCTAGCTCCCCTTCTGGGCCCTCGTTTCCTTCGGCGCATACCTCCTCTTCAAGCTCGGCTGGGGAGTCTTTACCTTCAACGATGTCCCAGATGCGCACAAGGAGATCATGGGACAAATAAAGCAGGCGCGGGCGGAGCTACAAGCCAAGGGCGTGGATGTTGGCGCAGATGATTTTGACCAAGACGCATAGAAAGGCGCATAGGGAGGGCTACTATTGGTACCCCTCAAGCATTGGCTACAATACGATAGTCTGGGGTTTGATGTTCTGTTCTGTTCTACGCTGATGCAGCTTGTCTCTGTTTCAGCTTCTTCTCCGTCTTCATGAACTCTCGTATGCCCACTGGTATATCATCGAACAGGTCTCCTTCCGTACCCGTCGGGTCCCAATTCGTGTCGCTGCCCCCGCCATCGTCGTCCATGCTAGTGGCTACATGGGATGGGGTGTTCTCCCCCGCTAACATAGTTCCCGTGCCTTGACCCTTTTCCCTTTGCGCGTGTATCCTCGCCCGCGCCTCCGCATTCTTAGCCGCCCATTCCTCCATCTCGTCACGGTATAGATCCCAGACGCAATTCACACATCCAGACATGCAGCAGTTGTCTGGTTCCTCGGGGCGCGGAGGCACTATGATGCCCGCGATCTTTTGTGATGCTGCTTCAATCTCTTTCCGTCTCTCTGCAGGTCCGGCTAGTTTCGACCCGAATACTATGCGCGCTTTCGCAAGGGTTTCGTCTCGGGTGGTCATGGGAGGTAATTCGGGGGGTGGCGGTTCGGGTGTGGTGCGAGTTGCGGGTTGTGTCTGCAATAGAGGCTTGGATAAAAGCTCTGACGAGCTGGTAAGCGTGTGAGTGAGGGTAGGCAGAAGAAGGTTACCTGTGTAGAAGCCCTCTAACGGCCATGCTTGCTCGCCAGGGCGCGCAATGTAGCCTTTGCCTCGTCGTTGTATCCGGTCGCTATTCTGAAGGCCTAATCTTTGAGGTGAGAAAGGCCGAAGACTTGTCACCCAAGTTCGCGAACAAGAAGCACAAAAACCCCGGCGCAATGCCAGTGGGCGAGCGGAGTGGGCGAGCTGCTCCATCTTTGTATCCTGGAGGCAGGGTCGAAATCAAGGGGCGGTCATGCTAAAGTATGTTTACGTCTATATCATTATCTGACGACGGAACGAACGTGCTCAAATCAACAACGGCGGAGTGTGCGGCGAACCGGGTGACGGAAGGGTGAATGGAGCTCGTGCCTATGAAGTCATTTTGCGCCCGCGCCGAGGCGCCGAGGCGCCCGCGGCTCAACTTTCCCAGTCTGGCCATAGCCGCCCGCAACAACAGCACGCGGCGAGAGGACGCGCCGAGCGACGTCCACCAGATCAAACTTACGACAGCACCCGATAACGCGTTCCACCTCCTCCCTCATGTATTCATAGCTTAATTGCTAGACGGCGACGCGTCCAAAGCTGCGAAGCATCCCCCACCCCCGAGCACAGCTTTCGACGCCTTAATTAGCCATGGACGAGCCAGCGCGAAAGAGACGCAGAACGACCCCGCCAGAGGAATATGGCGGACCTTCGAGCCCACTGAAGCAGCCTCCGCGCCGGCCGTCATTCGCATCGCAAGCTAGAGCAGGCGCGGAACGAGGATCAAGCCCGCTGAAGGAGCCTCCACGAAGACCGTCCATGTCGCCCACCAAGGGCGCGTTCGATAGTCCGTTGAAACAGCGCCCACGCCGACCATCATTCGCATCGCCGACGAAATCGAGTCTTGCGCGCAATTATCCAGACCTCTTCCCTGGCCCTCGCCCCGAACGCCCGTCATCCTTAGGGTTGGGCACGTCGAATACGAACGAGCGCGTGGATTTCCTTGCTCGGGGCAAAGAGGCACGCGCTTTTGTCATGGGAGAGAAGGATAAACAGGCAAAATCTAGGCCAGAGAAGGCTGCGAACGGAGAGGAGAGTCAAGCTGCGACTGGTGCGCTGCAACCGCGCGTGTCAGAGCAGGGAGATATCACGCCTCGCGCTCGAAGAAAAACGGCGCAGCCAAAGCCACTCACTATGGGGAATGTCTCCGAAGAGGAACCGGATCTACCTACCACACCTTCGCAAAGGCCCTTGGAAGAGCAAGATACCCCTCGTCGCGGGGCTCTATACTCTTCTCCAAGTAAGCGACCGCCACGATTGAAAGATCCAATCAAGCCATCGCCTCTCAAAGCCAGAGCACCCGCAGTACAACATGATCTATCGGAGAGACCTTTGGACGAACCTATCGAACAAGAGGTGGCCGACCCAACCGCAGAAACGAGAGACAAGAAGCATCCTGATCCTGAGCTAGAGCGCAGGAGGCAGGGGAGGACAAGACTTCGGCGGGAACTGAAAGAGCTGGAAAGTCAGGTCTCTCAATGCACTGAAGAGATTGAGAAGGTTCAAAAACAATCGGCAACACATGTCCTCCAGCCAGCAGAAAGAGACGCCCTTGTCGACTTCATCAACAAGATTGCGTTACCTGATGCCGGAGCCGAAGAAGAGCACACTCCGCTTGTCACCAGCCTGTTGTGCTCCTTTCTGCCCTTCTCGACTCGCCTCAATCCTCCACCAAAGTCGAAACAAGCGCAGCAGAAGCCTGTAGCGTCTCATCGCCCACTGGATCTCGACGATCCACTCCCGTATCTAGAGATGTTTACGGACTTCAAGCTATCTACCAGACCGGATCTTCCCCTCGGGAGAGTCTTTCCAAGTTCGAGTCGCGTTCATCAGAAGCACGTCATCGACATCGTTGGCCCCCAAAAGCTGCTCGTAGTAACCCTCTCGATCATTATCGATACCCTCAGCAACACAATCGTTGACTTGAAGGTCCTCCGCCTACCTTCCTGGGCAGACCGTGAATTAGGCACCTTTATGCGTGCAAGAGCCGAGGAAAAAGATCTAGGCAACGCTTGCTGGGCGGTCGGATCATATTGGGACATTACGAAGAAACGAGCCGAGTTTTGGCACAGGTGTGAGACGTCGTTTGCGCATCTGATTCCTGGGCGGACCAGCGAGGACATGGAAAATCAAACGCAGGTGACCGCAGGGAAGATCATCGCCAGGAAAGATCTCAATCGCCACCTGGGGCGTGATGTAATCACTCTAGAGGATCAGCATGTCTTACTGAAGATTAAATGGAGGATCACATTTGACTGGACAGGGGAGGCGGAGTCAGAGGTTCATGTTGAACCGGCTGTGCCTCAAGTCTGTAAGTCGAATACCCTCTGCCCAAGGAGATGTTTGCTAACGAGAGATTTAGGGGCTGAAGCGGACAGCAACGACAGTTTCAAAAAGATACCCGAGACGTTTACCTCACTTCTTCAGAGCAAGGGAGTGTTTGCTGCGACGAAAACGATGGTTGCGCTACTTTTCGCGGAGTCGTAGGTTGCGGTAGTAATGTGTTTTTGCGAGGATGCCCTGGGTGGGGTTGTTATGTTGGAGGAATCTTGTCTTGTCTAAAGGCGGTGTTTGCTCGTACGTTTAAGATACCAATGATTAACCTTTGTCTCGCTTTGCAAAATACTTCCAAAGAACGGGAGCCTATCCAAACTGAAGGTGATTACATAAGGGCGCACGCTAGCCTTGTCGTCATACCTGGGAAAGGCTGCGAACCTGTTCTACACCCCCAACATCTTCGAAATAGCCCGACTCGTCCATATTATCTTCCTGCTGCGCCTGCTTTGACGGCTCTGCCATCTAGATGTTGTGTCTTCATGCGAGGTTGCTGATCGATCGATCGTGTAGCACACCTCATTTCCGCTCGGATCCCGTACACGCCAGTGGCCAACACGTCCACAACGACGGTAAAATAGTGATACGAGTTCACAACGCTGTTCCGTTTTTCCGAGTGGACGATCCTCTACAGCGTGAGCGATACCGCAGGTCCTCTAACCTTTAACGTTCGACAGGCTTTAGGCTGGTGTACTGGTGTACACGCCGTTGAGGCGTGGCGCAGGACTGTATTTCGGACCCCGCTATACGGTAGGTACATATCGATTACTTGGATGTACTGCACTCCTGTCAGATGTCAGATGCCGGTACCCTTGCGCTGTTGGGGAGCATCACCAACATCACCCATATTACTCGACTAGCGCACATCAGAGAGCATTGAAAAGAGTACATCGTTCATTCCAACGAAATTAGCCCTGCGCGAGCCTTCGAGGGAAACAATTTCACGATTGTTACCGTGTTAGTACCGGCAGAGTTTCAAGTGTACAAGAGCTGGAGTCCTCAATGTTCTTCGGGGAAGGTGCTTGCAGTTGTGCAGGGATGTTCGGGGTCTTAGCTCGGTACCATCCACCCGTTTGGGTTATCCAACTGCACATCCGGCCCCCGACATGGTCGACGAAGACCGAAGCTATTCTCACTCTGCTGGGGTCGACGACACGTTCTCTCAATCTCTACCGGCAGATTCGTGCGACATGGTCAAGCTGACGGCCGCCAAGCTGACAGATAGCATGGGCCTATGTATTGGCGCAGTTCGGGAAGCCACGAGATGTGTGAACAGGCCAGAACCGTTCAGTATAGTCGTGCTGATATGGAACATTCCATATTCCGGATACGCTGTATGAGGCAAAGCTCGTGCATCCTGCTTAGCGTAATCTGCGCTGAAGGTGTAGGTCTGGGGTCCCGTATGGCTCGGATTCCTTCACACGAGGAAAGCTCTGGTGCGCTCTCTAGCGGATATCAGTCACACCCTCCCTTGTCTCACATTACACAAGCTTACAACGGTTTGTCCCATTCTTTTTGCTCCTTCCCCTTGAGCCCCTCTTAGGGCGCTCGCATCTCTACTTCTCCACGTCCCCACACGCCACCCGCACGGCATATCATCAATGGAGGACAAGAACTCGGACTACGGGCTCACTGACATCACGCATCAATCGTCGCGCGATGTCAGTCTGGAAGCGCAGCATTCGAGCGATTATGGTGCCGACACGGACCTGAGGCGGCTTCTTACGACGCGCCATGTTACCATGATTGCGTTGGGCTCGAGTATTGGAGCGGGCCTTTGGATGGGAGCGGGAAAGAGTTTGGCCGCGGGCGGACCGGCTGCTATCTTCTTGGGCTACATGCTTGCGGGCAGTATCGTTTGGGCGGTTTCGCACTCCAGTGGGGAGATGGCGGTCATGTATCCCGTGCCGTCGGCTTTTGTTCAATGGGTAAGTTTGCTGTGCTAGACTACCCATCCGACGCCACTTCCGCCTACCAAGTCTATTCAGACGTGGTTCCAGGCATTGTGCCCAAACACTGCAAAGCAACATGCTCACAACAATATACAGACTGGTAAATTCGTGTGTCCTTCGGCCGCCTTTGCTGTCGGCTGGGCCTATTGGTTTTTGAACGTCATCACCATCTCCAACGAACTCCAAGCCGTTGCCACGGTGCTCGGTTTCTGGACCGACAAAGTGCCTACGGCGGCGTGGATCACCATCTTCTGGATCGTCATCATTCTCGTCAATGTCTTTGGCGTGAGGTTCTTCGCTGAGGTCGAAGTCGTTTGCTCCACGATCAAGTTCAGCTGGATCATTGTGATCATCTTCTCCATGATTGGTACGTTCCCGTTTGACCCGTCTACAACATGCACACCCCGAACTAACACCACACAGTAACATCCGCCGGCGGCGCCCCCGGCCAAGGCCCAACAGGCTTTCGCTACTGGAAACAAGAGCCTTTTCGAAACGGCATCAAGGGCTTCTTCTCTGTCCTCCCCACGTGCATCTTCGCCATGTCCGGTTCCGAGAACGCAGGCCTCGTCGCAGCCGAAACCGAAAACCCCAAACGCGCCGTTCCCCGTGCCGTCGGGTCCATCTGGCTCCGCCTCTCCCTCTTCTACCTCCTTGGAGCCCTCATGATCACCATCAATGTCGACCCGAACAACCCGGACATCTTCGGCCAGGAAGGCTCGAATGCGAGTCCGTTTGTGATCGCGTACAAACAGGCTGGGTTGCCGCCGCTGACACATATGATGAATGCTGTCATCTTTATTTCCGTGCTGAGTACGGGGACGATTCAAAGTTATGCGGGAGCACGGACGACGATGGGACTCGCGCACTTGGGTATGGCGCCGTCGGCGTTCAAGCATGCGGATGCAACGGGGAGACCGTGGTGGGGGCTCACTGCTACGCTCGTGCTGGGCGGCGGTCTCGCATACCTCAACGTAGGCAACAGCGCGACCGACGTTTTCACCTGGCTCTCCAACCTCACCTCGCTCTTCACCCTCTTCGGCTGGGGCATGATTTGCCTCACGCACATCCGCTTCCGCTACACGTGGACGCTCCAAAATCGGCCTGTCGGCTCCCTTCCCTGGAAGTCCTGGACGTACCCGTTCGCCGCGTGGTGGGGCCTCACATGGTGCATTCTCCTCATCTTCTTGCAGTTCTACCTCAGCGTGTGGCCGTTGGGTCTACCGAGCGAGGCGCGCGGCTTCTTCGCGAATTACATCAGTATCATCGTGATTGTGGTGAGCTATTTGGGCGCGAGGGTGTATTATAGGGGCCCGTGGTGGGTGGATGCTGCGACGATTGATCTAGATGCTAGTCGCAGGTTTTATGTCAAGGAGGAAGAGTTTAGGAGGGTGAGGGTGGGGTGGAGGAAGTGGCTGCACAAGACGGGGGAGATTGTATTCAACTGAGGTTCGTTTATTAGTTGTAGTGGAAATGAAGACGTTTAGTCTCGAGCTCTACCGGGTGATTTTGCCGATGTGGGCTTCGGCGAAGACATGGTTCAAGCGATCCGGTCTCAAGTTGTAACTCTACGAACAAAAAGATGGTATCCGGAGTGTGGTAAATCTCCGGGACGCATGTACCGTGCCACGAACGGGACGCACCATTCCAGCAACGCCGTCCCAATGTGAACGGGACCGCGCGCATCGTACCATCCAGCTGCCCCAGACACAGCAAATAGCAGGCAGAAGAATTGCGGTGAATCAGCAAGTGGCGAGACACGCGCAGCATCGAACACTATCCGCTGGTAGCTTCGTCGTGGTGAGGTTACGCAGCGTAATCAGCGCGCGTCTGATTGGCCAGTACCGCGCCGGCCTACCGACCCTGCGAAATCGATGGAAGGCACGCCGTTACCTCAGTGAGAGAGCCGCAACGTATATAAAGGAGTGCTGCACAGCTTCTTGCTCTTCGTTACTACAACAGCCCATCTCCTCATCCAGCTTCATACTTCGACTCTTAAGATCTACTTCAACTACCCGACCCACGACTATCAACCACCACCAAAACTACCAACACTACCACAATGGCCTGCTGCGGACGTAACCAGGGCGAGTGCGTGTGTGCCAAGGAGGCAACATGCTCCTGTGGAAAGCAGCCCGCTCTCCAATGCAGTACGTCTATCCTCTTTCAACCGTCTCGCGAGATCATCCTCCAAGACGTAGATCGCCAATGACGTATGCTAACTCTACATGTAGCCTGCGACAAGTCGGTGACCGAGAACAAGCTCCCCACGAGCACCTGCGCATGTGGAAAGCGAGCTGAAGGTATGCTAGACTCCAAATCGAGTAATTGAATGTTCGTGGTTGACGTTACTGGTGTAGATTCATGCACGTGCAGCCGTAGCGAGACCAGCGGCAAGTCGGCGCTTGAGACCGACTACACGACCAAGAAATAAGCCAACTGCGTCCATGGAGGGATGGTTCGATTTCATTATCGGTGACAAGTCAATTGGTCGCTTCCGAGGATGGTTCACGTGCATTGGGAAAAGGCCTCGTTTTGGGAGGTTTCGGCGTTCAGGGGACTAGGGAGCATGCAATTTGGTCTCTAAGCGGACGGTGGCAGGCCTAGATTAGTTATTTCGGGTCGATAGGAAGGCTCTGATATAGGAGCTTTCTCAATACGAAACATCATCAATTTGAAGATACCCTTGTCCGACGGCGTGATGTAAGCCATGGCTTCGTTGTTGATCGATAGGGCGTTGAGAGAAGTGCAACGCTCACACAGCAGCCTCATGTCCGTTTTACATCAAGCCGGCAGCTCGATGGCACTACCTGTTATATGGAGGTCAACGAGTCAGCGATTTTGATGCTCGCAAGGATGATCAAAGTCAGGAAAGCGGAGCTGCGGATTTACGGTAGAACCGACGCTATGACCGCCGGCTGGTGCCAAGTCGCTGTAGAACCTCCACCACGATCCCGCACCTCACCCGCATACGCCTGCATTGCGCCGACCTGCAGTCACGCTAACAAAACTTCCAGCATTGCGCAGTCTCCCTGACCGAAATGCTCAACACTCACTCCATCGTCGTCCAATAGTTCCGTTCGCCTCCGACCCCTTTCGCGACCCTCCGCCCCACGCCGCAGCCCCCCTCGAATTATAGCGTCTCGAACGAATCCCCTCGCGCAATCGCCCGCTTCGCACACCTCCAACCGCGGGTTTGTCGGGCTATCTTCCCGGCGGGAACCGTCCCGTGGGTCTGGCGCCATCCCTCAAAATGGCGTCCGGATCGGGGGGAGGCAGCATATTCAGTCGGAATAGCTCCTCGAGCAATGTCCCGGCTATGCGAGGTACATATGATTGGAGATATACTTGGATTGGAGACTCATGAGTTGGTGCAGGTTTGGTGTCCTTTATTGCCGATCTGAGGAATGCTCGCGCGCGCGAGCTGGAGGAGAAGCGGATTAACAAGGAGTTGGCGAATATACGGTAGGTGCTCTTGGGACGCGATTGGACTATGGGATACTAACGATATTGTGCAGGCAAAAGTTCAGAGGTAATTTACTTCAGCTCCCTCAATGCCATGTCTGACTTACCCCTCCAGATGGCGGCCTCAACGGCTACCAGAAAAAGAAATACGTTTGCAAGGTACGCTGACCCTACTGGTGTGCTTCCGTACTTCCAACTGACCATGCAGCTCCTGTACATATACATTCTCGGCTGGAATGTTGATTTCGGACATCTCGAAGCGGTCAATCTCATCTCGGCCACAAAATACTCGGAGAAACAGATCGGATATCTCGCCGTTACCCTATTCCTACACGAAGAGCACGAGCTGCTACATCTTGTCGTCAACAGTATCAGGAAGGACCTACTCGATCACAATGAGCTGAATAATTGCTTAGCGCTGCACGCGATTGCGAACGTTGGTGGAAGGGAGATGGGAGAGGCGCTGAGTGGGGAGGTGCACACGTTACTGATATCTCCGTCAGTTCTCCGTGTGCTGAACCTGAGGATCATCTCTGACTGAAGCAGGGCCTCGAAAGCATTCGTTAAGAAGAAGGCGGCGCTTACACTCCTGCGGTTATATCGGAAATTCCCGGACATCATACAGAACGAGTGGGCGGAACGGATAATATCGCTCATGGATGATCCGGATATGGGTGTTGCGCTCTCCGTGACCTCGCTCGTTACAGCCTTGGTTCAAGATAACTTGGATCAATTCAAGGGCAGCTACGTCAAGGCTGCAAACAGACTAAAGAGGATAGTAGTCGACAGCGAATGCGCCGAGGGGTACTTCTACTACAAGGTGCCTTGTCCTTGGATACAGGTCAAGCTGCTCAAGCTGCTACAGTACTACCCGCCTCCTGGTACGTCGGCTCCGAGACTACGCGCAGGGTGCTTGCTGACCAGATTTCAGAGGACTCGCATGTTCGCAAACTCATCCGCGAAGCTTTACAGAAGATCATGGACTCTGCGCTTGAAATGCCCAAGAATGTGCAACAGAACAACGCCCAGAATGCCGTGCTCTTTGAGGCTATCAACCTGGTCATCCACTTGGACACAGAACAGGACCTAATGGTACAGATCTCCACCCGATTAGGGAAATTCATCGCTTCACGGGAGACGAACGTGCGGTACCTTGGCCTCGAAGCCATGACGCATCTGGCAGCTCGAGCAGAAACACTGGATCCTATCAAGAAGCACCAGTCCATTATCATCGGATCGTTAAGAGACCGCGACATCAGCGTACGAAGACAAGGATTGGATCTGTTGTACAGCATGTGTGACCAAACCAATGCCCAGGCCATCGTCCAGGAGCTGCTAAGATACCTTCAATCGGCCGACTACGCGATAAGAGAAGAGATGGTGCTCAAGATTGCGATTCTCACGGAAAAGTACGCGACAGACGTGCAATGGTACGTCGACATCTCGTTGCGACTGATCTCCATGGCTGGTGATCACGTCAGCGACGAGGTGTGGCAGCGAGTCATCCAAATCGTGACGAACAACGAGGAGCTGCAGGTCTATGCTGCTCAGAACATCCTAGAATACGTCAAAACCGACTGCCACGAGACGCTTGTCAAGATTGGGGGGTATCTGCTTGGAGAGTTCGGCCACTTGATCGCCGACACCAAGGGCTGCAGTCCGATCGAACAATTCATGGCTCTGAGTGGCAAGTTACGAGGCTGCCCTTCAAGTACAAGAGCGATCATCCTTTCATCGTTCGTCAAGTTTGTGAACTTGTTCCCTGAGATCAAGCCGCAGCTTTTGCAGACCTTTCGAAATTACAGCCATTCGCTTGACTCGGAGCTCCAACAACGAGCGTGCGAGTACCTCGCCCTTGCGAGCATGCCTACTGACGACCTACTACGAACCGTAATGGACGAAATGCCACCGTTTCCGGAGCGGACATCCGCCCTACTCTCGCGATTGCACCAAAAGCATTCCACGACAAGCGACAAGCGCACATGGGTGATAGGAGGCAAAGATGCAAACACTGATCCAAAGGAGTTCAATCTGGTGAATCAACCCACGGGACTGAAGCGCAGCTTCACAAACGCAACGCCAAGAGAGTCTGCAGCCAGTAATGGAAATGGCACTAATGGTGTGAATGCGCTCGTGGGCGACCTCGCCGGTCTTGACTTCAACATCGATACCAACAAGACTCTGAAGGCGCCGAACCTCGCAAGCGCTGCTCATCTGAGTCCAGACTGGGACATTGGTTATTACCGCCTGTTGCTCCGCACAGAAGGAGTGCTGTACGAGGATGCGCAAATCCAGATCGGTCTCCGTACGGAATATCGTGGACAGCTTGGCTGTCTAATATTCTACTTCACCAACAGATCCGCCTTCCCAATGGACTCTTTCACTACGACACTTGACAACACGGCAGCAGAGAGTCTCAAAACAGATGTCAAGGGCCTACCTGACACGGTCATTCAACCTGAGGGCCAGACTCAACAAACCATCATGTTCGAGGCGAAGAACGTCTTCGCTGATCCGCCAACCTTCCGTGTTTCCTACCTCGCAGGCGCTCTTCAAGCGCTCACGCTACAGCTGCCTGTATTCATCCACAAGTACATGGATGCTGCAGAACTGAGCAGTGACGACTTCTTCAAGAGGTGGAAGCAGATTGGTGGTGAGCCTCGTGAAGCGCAGCGTGTTTTCGGCCTGGTCAACAAAAATCGCTCAATGGACATTGACTTTGTAAAACGGGTGGTCAGGGGTTTCAAGTGGGGAATCTTGGAAGGGCTGGATCCAAACTCGAAGAACATTGTGGGCGCAACCGTGCTTCATACGACCGAGGGCAAGTTTGGATGCTTGCTGAGACTGGAACCGAACTTTGATACCCAGGTGAGTTTCGACTGCGTTGATCAGAAGGAGATGAGTGCTAACGCTACGCAGATGTACCGCATCACCATTCGCGCGACCGACGAAGCTGTTCCGCCCATTCTCATCAAAGCGATGGAGGAGCGTCTTTCACAAGGCATCGAGGGTGTCGTGTCTTGACCGTAACGTACATGTGTGGCAGTTGCGTTTCTTGTACCCATATAGGGAACGAAACGTGTTAGTGTTGTGGATAAAGATAATGTTTCTCTGAACGGGTTCGTCGATGTATTTGTGCTTTGGGACCCGCATATTTGTGGGGCGGCCGTAGGCGGATCGCGTGCGCAAAAGCCTGGATTTGGGGCAGAGGTGATGCTGGAAACATGGACATCGAGTAGAGGGTGGGTGTGTTGACTTTTGGTGGGGAATATACAGTGTTGTCGATGTGGTACGTTCAGTTCTTAGTGCTGCGCCCATGTGACTCTGTTTGGAACGTGTAGCCAGAGGTGCTTCGTAACTTGGGGAGTACGAACAGTGTCGCACCTGTAATTAAGACATTACGCACTAGCACTCCTCTGGGTGAGCTTTGCAGACTTCGTACGCCAATCCTAGGGAGTCACAGCTCGTTCTTTCTTGCGGTCCTAGCTACGCGAGGAAAGCCCTTTTCCCGCCGACAGATGAAGACGAATTGTTGGGTGGACATCCTCCGCCCAGTCGCTAGAAAAGGGCGGAGTTTGGGGCTGTCTGCTGCTTCGCTTTCAGCTGTGGCTTTCGCTCAGCCACAGATAGAGTCACAGCGTACTTCGTAGGCGGGAGGGGAGGACGCCTATAAGCAGACCTGCTTTTGCTGTGCTACCTTCACGATTCCCTGTCTGCATCCTTCACTTTCTATTTCCACGGTAGGTAATCGTCATCTCCGCGATATCCCCAGCAAACGGAGGGAAGGACGCAACAACCACGCAAACCACGGTACACTTCGTTTCTGGCGCGCCATGCCGCCGACACGTACATCAACGGGACGGAATCGAGTCACAAAAGCTGCGGCTCCAAAGAAGGGTAAAAGTACGGCTCCAAATCCCAGTCTGCGCAAGACTCGATCTACAAAAGCTACAAACACGACCGCACCATCTCCCTCCCTCGCTACTCCCGCAAACACACCAGGCACAACAGCATCACCAGCACCAACAGCCATGCCCGTGACCACAACCCCATCAAACAGCGCCGCTGCACCAGCACAGTACAGCACCGCCAACAGCGCCCCGGTCTACTTCTGGAAGCCGGCCCAGGGCAACGGATATCTGGGGCAGTGGTTCTGGACGCCGTTTGTAGTCGACGGGGAGGAGTACAAGACGGCTGAGATGTGGATGATGGTGCAGAAGGCGCGGTTGTTCGGCGACGAGGCTGTCGTGGGGAAGATGCTGCGGACGGCGGATCCGAAGAGGCATAAGGCGCTGGGGCGGGAGGTCCGGGGCTTTGAGCAGGGAGCTTGGGATTCAAGTGAGTTTTTCTCCGTCGTCTTTGCGTGTCTTCTTTTTATCTTCGTCACACCTCTCTCTCTCCCTCCCCCCCCCCCCCCCCCCCCCCTAAACT